>Ga0265300_10000254_pt1 | contig 56645 bp, 46 predicted proteins | sample AusTroGonzalo_MG_FD_193482 | JGI IMG/M metagenome (GOLD analysis project Ga0265300, IMG submission 193482) | Bovine rumen microbial communities from tropical cattle in Woodstock, Queensland, Australia - Gonzalo_03 | ecosystem: Host-associated > Mammals > Digestive system > Stomach > Rumen ... | reverse complement strand
GCGCAGAGAGGGGGAGGGAAGATATTCGGGAGCGCGGTCTTTGTGGTGGCGACGGCGTTTGCGCTTGGCAGCTGCTTCCGAAGCCGGAGCGTCCCCGCGCGGGCGGTGGAGGAGCTTGGCTTCGCGACGCACGGATGGAGGCTCGCGAAGGAGGTCGCGGCATGAGGCGACGCACAAGACCGTGGCAAAAAGGGCCTTTTGTGGGGTCTGTCCCCGAGGGAGTCCGGAATCGTGGGGACAGACCCCGCGAATCCAAAGGCGAAGGCGGTGCTGAAGGGTGCGCCCGGCATCGAAAGACTGGCGTGATTGGTGGAATACGTTCCTGAGCGGAGCGCGCATTGCTCTTGATTTTTGCGAAGTTTTCGGCTATACTTCAATGTAATAACTTCTGCGTCAGGAAGCACGGGAGGGGTGAAAGCGCTTTGTCCGCTCCGAGGCACGACGTCGGAAAACGTCAACAACAACACAGGAGTAAGAAACATGGCAACCAAGAAGGTTGAGAAGAAGGCCGCCGCGGCCGAGAAGCTCGCGATCGAAGGCGGAAAGAAAGTATGGTCAAAGGGATTCCCCGCTTGGCCGCAGTTCGACAGGAAGACCGACAAGAAGGTTCTCGACATCCTTCACAGCGGCAAGGTCAACTACTGGACCGGCCCCGTGGGAATGCAGTTCGAGGCGGCATGGGCCAAGTGGCTCGGCGTCAAGAACGCGATCTCGGTCTCCAACGGCACGGCCGCGCTGCACGTCGCGCTCACGGCTCTGGGCATCGGTTCCGGCGACGAGGTGATCTGCACGTCTTATTCGTTCATCGCGTCTTCCTTCTGCGCTTTGCAGGCTGGCGCTCTCCCCGTCTTCGTCGACACCGGCACTGACCACCTCCTCGACCCCAAGAAGATCGAGGCCGCGATCACGAAGCGCACGAAGGCCATCGTCGTCGTGCATCTCTACGGCATGGTCGCCGACATGGATCCGATCATGAAGATCGCGAAGAAGCACAAGCTCTACGTGATCGAGGACTGCGCGCAGTGCTTCGGCGGCGTCTACAAGGGCAAGAAGGCCGGCACGATCGGAACGGTCGGATGCTTCTCCTTCTGCCAGTCCAAGCACTTCACGACGGGCGGCGAAGGCGGCATGGTCTGCTGCAACGACGAAGACCTCGCGTGGGAGATCCGCTCTGTGCGCGACCACGGCTACGACGTCAAGGCCAAGCTCAACCTCCTCCAGATGGAAGGCAAGCAGCTCTACATCCACCGCCGCGTCGGCTACAACTTCCGCATGACGGAGATCCAGAGCGCGATCGGTCTCGGCGAGCTCGCCCGCTTCGACAAGTGGAACCTGCCGCAGCGCAAGAAGCTCGGCAAGGCGCTCATCAAGGGACTGAAGGGCCATCCGCTCGTCAAGTACGCCCCTGTCGACACGCCGGAGCGCCAGAACTCCTTCTGGCTCGTCCCGTTCGTCCTCGACACCTCGAAGTTCAAGGAAGGCGTCACGATGAAGCAGTTCATCGCGGCTGTCCAGGCCGAGGGCGCGTGCGCCTACTCGGTGCTCTGGCCCGAGATGTACAAGGAAGAGGCGTTCGCCAAGCAGAAGGGCTTCGGCTCCCGCCACTATCCGTTCAAGGATCCCGCGCACCGCAAGATCGACTACACGAAGTTCGACTGCAAGGTCGCGCACTCCCTCGCCGACACGACGATCTCGTTCTGGACGCACCCGACGTACACCCTCGCCCACATCGAGGCAGACGTCAAGGCGTTCAAGAAGGTCGCCGCGGCCTACATGAAGTAAGTCGAGGAGCCGAAAAATGAAGAAAGCCCTGAGCTTTATTCTTGCGACGGCGGCGTTTGCCGCCGTCGCCGGCGATTTCAAGGCCGGCTTCGCCCGCGTCGACATAACGCCGCCGCTGGGCGTGTTCATGCCCGGCTACTACATTTCCAGGCATGCCACCGAGGTGCTCGACCCGCTGCAGATCAACATGGTCGCCTTTTCAGACGGCAAGACGACCGCCCTTGTCGCGCAGTACGACACTGAGGCTCTTTCCGACTACGTGGCCGACCGCATGCGCGAGGCGATCACGAAGGCGACCGGCGTGAAGCGCGAGGCGATCATGCTGCATGCCTCGCACACGCACGACGGCGGATATCTCGTTGCCAACCGCAACGGCAAGGAAAGGGACGACAAGCGCTTTGGCGATATCGAGCGGCTCTATGTCGATATGGCCGTCTCGAGGTCCGCGGACGCGGCCGTCGAGGCGATACGCGACTTGAAGCCGGCGAAGCTTTCCGCGAAGAGCACTGTCGCAAAGAGGATTTCGTTTGGCCGCCGCTGGAGGATGCGCGACGGGTCGGTGAAGACCAACCCCGGCACGAACCACCCCGACGCGATGGAGCCCGCCGACACGGCCGACGAGACCGTGCAGGTGCTGCGCATCGACCGCGAGGGCGGAAAGCCGATCTGCGTAATCAATTTCCAGACCCATCCCGACGTCGTTGGCGGCACAACGCTCACCGCCGACTGGCCGGGCCTTACGAGGGGAGTCTTCGAGGCCGCCACTCTCGGCGAGACGCTCTGCATGGTCATCAACGGCACCCAGGGCGACGTCAACCACTGCAACGTGAAGCCGCTTCCTGGCGAGCTCAACGACCTCAAGCGCGACTTCGACGCCGTTGACCGCGGCTACGGCCACGCCAAGCACATGGCCAACGTCCTCGCGGCCGCCGCGCTCTCCGTCTGGATGAAGTGCGTGCCCCTCGAGGCGGGCGAAGTCCGCACGGGCACTGCCGACGTCGATGTTCCCGCCCACAAGGCGCTAGACACCGACAAGAAGAACCTCGCGTGGGCGGACCGCATCTGGGCTCTTCACGAGGCTGGCAAGGACGCGGAGATCTCCAAGGAGCTTGGCGTCTATGAGATGCAGCTTACTACGGAGCTTGCCCGCGCAGGGCGCATCCGCAGGATGGCCAAGCACCCGGGCGTCCACCACCTGCCGCTCATTGCGATTGCAATCGGCGATTCCGTGGCGTTCGGAGGCTTCCCCGGCGAGCCGTTCAACGACATTGGCGTGCAAGTCCGCAAGGGTTCGCCGTTCAAGCTCACTATTCTCTCGTGCCTGACGAACGGCAGCCGCGGCTACTTCCCGTTCTCGAAGGCGTTCAAGGAGGACGGCTACGAGGCGGCGACGTCTCCGTTCGGGCCGACTGTCGCCGACGACCTCGTCGCCGGGCAGCTCAAGCTCCTGAACAGCCTTGCGAAGTAACTTGAAGATGGCTATTGTTCGTCTTGCGGTACTGGCGGCGACGGCGGCATTGTCCGCCGCCGCCGCGCCGTCTCCAAAATACGTGTTTCTTTTCATCGGCGACGGGATGTCGACCCCGCAACGCATGGTCGCCGAGGATTTTTCCGAGAAGACAGGCAGGGGCGCCTTGGCGATGAACGCCCTGCCTTACCAGGCTAATACGCGGACTCGGAGCGCCAATTCCATAATCACTGACTCAGCCGCAGCCGCGACGGCTATTGCATGCGGGGTGAAGGCCAACAACGGATCGCTTGGCGTGGCTCCGGACGGAAAGCGCATTGAGTCTGTCGCCGAGGTGGCAAAGCGGCGCGGCATGAAGGTGGGCATTGCCACGACCGTCACGATAGTCCACGCGACGCCGGCCGGGTTCTACGCCCACCTGCCGAGCCGAGGGGCGTTCTACTCCATTGCGCTTGCCCTGGCCGACAGCGGCTTTGACTTTTTCTGTGGCGGCGGCTTTGGCGGCCGAGCGTTGGACGAGAGCGACCCGAATTTCAGGGGCGACGCCTACGAAATCGTGCGCAAGGCCGGCTATGAGGTGATAATCGACGATCTCGCCGCATGGCGCACGTTGAAGCCCGGCGGCAAGAGCCTGGGCGTCTTCGGCGAGAAGGGGATGTCGTTTGCCATCGACGCCGACAAGTCCAAGCCGACGCCGGCTGAGATTGTCGCGAAGGGCATTGAGCTCCTTGACGGGCCGGCTGGATTCTTCTTGATGTTCGAAGGCGGCAAGGTCGACTACTCCGCCCATGCGAACGACGCCGCGACGAATCTCCACGACATCCTTGCGATGGACGACGCGGTAAAGGTTGCCCTCAGGTTCTTTGACTCCCATCCGGACGAGACGCTCATCGTTGCGACTGGCGACCATGAGACTGGCGGCATGTCCATGGGCTTTGCAGGCATAGGCGGCAAGTTCAAGGTCGAGCTTCTTGCGAGGCAGAAGATCTCGGTGGCCGAGTTCTCGCAGATCGCAAAGGATATGATAAAGGAGCTCGGCTCGAAGGCCACGCTCGAGGTCTTCAAGCCGCTTCTCACGGAAAAGTTCGGCATCGTGTTCGACGGCCCGGCAGACGATCCGATGCTGGCGACCCCTGCCGAGGTAAAGGCGTTGCGCGCGGCGCTTGCGAAGGACGTGGATCTCATGGCCAGGCATGTCGCCGACACGACGGCACACGACGTCGCAAGGCGCTACGTCTTCGCCCAGGCCGCCAAGAACGTGGTCAACGCCCACGCTGGAGTGGGATGGAGCTCCGGCAGCCACACGGCCCTGCCGACGCTTACGACGGCCAAGGGAGTCGGCGCGGACATGCTTGTCGGCATGCGCGAGAACTCCGACCTTGGTGCGCGTCTCAAGAAGATACTCGACAGCGGGAACTGAACGTCATGCTTGGCAAGGTCAGCTGGATTTCTGCCGCGAGCCTTGCCGTGGCATGCGTTGCAATGGTGCTTGTCCCCTCTCCGGCGGGGTTTTCCTCGGAGGGCGGGAGGACCGTCCTTGCGAAGGTCGTATCGACCGACGACTCGGCGGTGCAGCTCGCCGGCATCGTGGAATACGGCACTCAGCGCATGGAAGTCGAGTTGCTCGGCGGGAAGTTCGCCGGCAGGCGCTTTCGCGCGGAGAACGAGATGCGCGCACAGCTCGACATCGACAAGAAGTTCAAGCCAGGCGATGTCGCAGTGGTCGGAGAGCCGTCGGAAGGCGATGAAGGCGGAGCGCCTCTTCTTGCGCGCGACCACTGGCGGCTCGGGTGGGCGGCTGCGCTCTTCGTAGCATTCGCCGCGCTCCTCTGCGCATTCGGCGGCTGGACGGGCGTAAAGGCCCTCTTCAGCTTTGCGTTCAGCTGTCTCGCCGTGTGGAAGGTCCTTGTGCCCCTGTGCCTTGCGGGGAGCAACGCGTCGCTCGTCTCGTTTGCCACCGTCGCGGTGCTAACGGCCGCGGTGATGCTGCTTGTGGCAGGCGCGACGAAGAAGGGGGCTGTGGCGTTTATTGGCGCGATGCTAGGAGTTGCCTCGTCGTTTTGCCTTGCTGCGCTTTTCACCTCTCTCATGCACGTCACCGGCGCGACGCTCCCCTACGTGCAGGCCCTCGTAAACGCGGGCTATCCGGAGCTTGACCTCGCCGACATATTCGTCGGCGCGACGGTCCTCGCGTCGTCCGGCGCGGTGATGGACCTTGCGATGGACATCTCGGCGGGACAGTGCGAAGTTTCGATGCACGATCCCTCGATAGGTTTCCGCAAGCTGCTCGCCTCTGGCCTGCGCATGGGGCGGGCCGTGGTCGGCACGATGACGACGACATTGCTTCTCGCTTATTCAGGCGGATACCTCACGCTCCTCATGGCCTTCGCGGCGCAGGGCACCTCGCCTTTGGCGTTTCTCAACTCAACGCTCCTCTCGGCCGAGCTCGTGAAGACGATAGTAGGCAGTTTCGGGCTTGTGCTCGTCGCTCCCTTCACCGCCCTTGTAGGCGCATCGCTATATGGAAAGAAGGCGAATAGTCGGAGTTGACGCCGCCGTCGCCAAGACGTTCGGCGAGAGGGCGAAGGGCTTGATCGGAAAGAAGGGCCTTCCCCCGGGGACAGGCCTTCTAATCGAGAGGTGCAATGCCATCCACACGTTTTTCATGCGCATGGCGATTGACGCCGTGTTTCTCGACCGCGACGACCGCGTGGTGAAGGTCGTGAGGGGCATTCGCCCGTGGAGGCCGCTTGTGTGGGGCGGCTGGAAGGCGGCGAAGGTCCTTGAGACGGCGACAGGCTTGGTTCAGATGCAGGAATGCGAAAAGGGAGGAAAGTAGGCAATGGAGGAGATCGACTTCGAGTCTGACGACTTCGCCGACGTGGTGGCGAAGGACAAGCGGTATTCCGCGAGGGCATATGCCCTTTTGATGGACGTCATCCGCTACCTTTCTGGAGACGGCGACAAGGATTTCTCTGGCGAAGAGCTGCTTGAGGAGTTCAAGGAGCGAGCCCTCGACCAGTATGGGCCCATGACATATACGGTTCTCACTGAATGGGGCCTTGCCTGCACCGAGGACATCGGGGAGATGATGTTCAATCTCGTTGACGCAAAGCGCATTAGGCGGGGCGAGCGCGATTCGCAGGACTCCTTTGTCGGCGGATACGATTTCAAAGAGGCGTTTCTCGGGCCATACCAGGCATGACGCGGATTCAGCAGTTCGGGTGGCGCGGCGATCCTGAGCCGGGCGTAGGGCGCGTAGTCAGCGCACATGGCGACTACTACCATCTCGTATGCGACGAAGCGGCCGGCGAGATACTGGCGAGGAAGAAGAAGTCCGCGTTTCTGCGGGCCAAGGACGCTCCTCCTCCTCTGCCGCCGATGACGGGCGATTTCGTCCGGTTTAGGTACAACTCCTGCGGCGACTCGCTCATTACCGAGGTCCTGCCGCGCTTTTCCAAGTTCGAGCGCCGCGATCCGGCCGCAAGGCGCTCGTCGCAGACGCTTGCCGTCAACTTCGACGTCATCTTCCTCATGATGGCGATGAACGAAAACTTCTCCATCCCGCGCCTTTCTCGCTACCTTGCGCTTGCAGAGGACATCGGCGACGCAGAGGCGGTCGTGGTGCTTACGAAGGGCGATCTCGCGGGAGAGGGAAAGGACGAGATGCTTCGCGCCGCAAAGGAGATTTCCAATGGCGCATGCACCTCCATATCCTCGCTGACCGGAGAGGGCCTCGACTCCATCTCCCGCTATTTCGCGCCTGGGCGCACCGTGGCGTTCGTAGGCTCGTCGGGAGTCGGCAAGTCAACGCTTCTAAACGTTCTTGCGGGCGAAGAGTGGGCGGCTACGCGAGAGATACAGGAGTGGTCGGGAAAGGGGCGCCACACGACGACCTCCCGCGAGCTCATGATGCTTCCGTGCGGGGCGATGGTCGTCGACACTCCCGGCGTCAAGGAAATCGGAATTGTCGGAGAGTCGGAGTCAAGGCGTTCAAAGCGCATGTAGACTTTAAGCATTTCAATGGGAATTTTGGTATAATACGCAATAGGAGCGTCAGTACGTGGTAATTTTCGGATTTGGCAAAGGCGCCGCAAAAGGCGTGGATGATTCGGTTCGCGGACCGTGCGCGAGTTCGTACACTGTAAGCGAGACAGGGCTTGCCCGCGCCGAAAACCAGGATCACGTATTCGTTGATGACGCTCGCGGCGTGTATTGCGTGGCGGACGGAATGGGCGGTGGCGAGGAAGGGGGGCTCGCAAGCGAGATTGTCTGCCGCGACCTCAAGATGCTTGTCGGCGGGGCGGAGAAGGGCTTCGACAGCGTAGTCGCCGCCGTGCAGAAGGCATTGGAAGAGGCGAACCAGGCCATATACTTCTATGCCAAGGACAATGGCCTCGGCGTGATGGGTTCGACGGCGGCGGTGCTTGTGCTCGATCCGGAGAATCCACGCCATGCCGCAGTGTGCACTGTCGGGGACAGCCGCGTCTACCGCATCCGCAAGGGAATGCCGGAGCTCCTTACGCGCGACCACCGCGCCGCGAAGGGCAACAACACCCTCACCCGCGCAGTCGGCGTTTCCGAGGAGGTGTCGACGGAATGGCTTGAGATAGAATCTACAAGCGAGTCGCGGTTCATACTTTGCACCGACGGCGTGCACGATGTCGTCTCTGCGGCGCGGCTCGCCGTCTTTGCCTCCGCTGGCCCTCTGCCGTCGGCCGCGAGCAGGCTCTCGGCCGACATCATGAAGCATGGCGCTCCGGACAATTTCTCGTTTGTGCTCGTTTCCGTATGAACGGCGTGGAAGGTAGCGCGGCGGCGGAGAGGCTTCAGAACATCCTCGCGCGGGCGGGCGTCGCATCGCGGCGCGGCGCGGCGGCGCTTATAGAGAGCGGTGCCGTAAGCGTAGACGGTGTCGTCGTGAAGGAGCCGGGGGCGCGGTTCTCGCCGGACGCGAAGATCCGCGTGCATGGGAGGGCGGTTTCCGCCGCGGAGGCGAAGCGCACGATTGTCCTCTACAAGCCGGTCGGCGTCCTCTCCACGATGAGCGACCCTTTCGGCGACCCTACGGTCGCGGAAATCGTGAAGACTCCCGAGAGGCTTGTCCCCGTGGGCCGCCTCGACAAGGACAGCGAAGGCCTTCTTCTCATGTCGAACGACGGCGACCTCGTAAACAGGCTCACCCATCCGAGGTTTGAGCACACGAAGACGTATGTCGTGAAGACTGCGGGGCGGTGGAGCCTCGAAAAGCTCGCAACGCTCCGCTCGCCGATAACGCTGGACGACGGCTACACGATCCGCCCCGTGCCGGTCGAGGTCGTAAGCGAGGGGCGAGACAACACGCAAGTCCTCAAGTTCGTGCTGAAGGAAGGGCGCAAGCGGCAGATCAGGAAGATGTGCTCTGCCGCGCATCTTGTCGTCCTGTCGCTGAAGCGCGTCGCAGTCGGCGCGTTCAAGCTCCCTCCCGAGCTAAAGCCCGGGCAGTGGCGCGACCTTTCGCGCGACGAGGTGCGCTCCCTCCTCGAAAGGGCGCAATGATCGTCCTTGCGCCGCTTCGCGGGGTGACGACGCGCCTCTTTAGGGCCGTCTTCGCAGAGGAGATCGCCGAGGCCGGCTTTACCGAGGCCGTGACTCCCTTCATATCGGCGATGCCGGGCATAGACCCCCTCGCCGACGACGAGCTGCGTGGCTTTGGCAGTGGGCCTTTTTTCGGACCGGGAGGCGGCATAAAGCTTACGCCGCAGTTAATCGGCAAGGATCCTTCTTGCCTTAAGTCGTGCCTTGCGAGGATAAAGGACGCAGGCTACGACACGGCGGACCTCAATTGCGGCTGTCCGTTTCCGATGGTCCGCAAGAAGGGGAGGGGCTCTGGCATTCTCAAGACGCCGGACGTATTGAGGAGAATGCTTGAGGCGGGATGCGAGGCGATGGGCCCCGGTAAGTTCTCCGCTAAAGTGAGGATAGGGCTGGAAGACCCCAGGGAGCTTTACGGCCTTATGCCGATTTTCAACGAGTTCCCTCTTCGCTTTCTTGCAGTCCACGCCCGCACCGCGCGGCAGATGTATGTTGGAGAGTGCGACTGGAAGGCAGTGGAGGAGGTAGAGTCTGTCGCCAAGATGCCCATACTGCGAAACGGCGACATCCCTCTTCCATCGTCGGGCGAGCGACGAGACGCCATGATTGGCAGGCCGTTCATAAGAGGCCTTGGCGCAAGGCGCGATTCCGCCGCGCTCCTGATGCGATACGTAGAGGCCCTTCGGGGCGAGCTTTTCGGGGACAGGCCCGTTCTTGGCCGCGTAAAGGAGCTTGTATCCTACTGGAGGTCGTCGCCAAAATGGGACAGAGCGTGGAAAGTCGTCAAGATGTGCTCTTCAATCGCCGAGCTGAGCTCGCTCAATGTCTTTTCGCGACAGCTTTAGCCTCGCTCCCGTTCTCTTTCTTGGCAGTGTCCAATTGTTTTGGAGTATGTGCGGCGCAGCGTCGGGATGCTCGCTCCGGCGCGGGTGTCGCCCGATCCGTACGCTACGGGAGTCGCATCACCGCCTCGCACGTAAGTCTATATGACGTGACGAGCCATTCCCCTCACCGAAATACGGCGCGACAAGCGAAACAACTCCGGCGGTGGCGATCCCTGCGCTAGCTCTCGTGCAACCCCCGCGCCTTCGCCGCCGCGCGCCGAGATGCTACGCCTTTAAGCGGAGAGGCGTGGAAGTTCGCTGGAGCGGAGGATGCACCCGCGCCGAAGGCGTCGGGTTGGCTGAGCGCGAAGCGCGAACTGCGCAGCAGCCGCAAGGGCCTGCGTGGCGCGAGTGAGGCAGTTGCGAAATTGATAGTTGAGAATTGAAAATGTAGAATGGTGGATCGTCCACAATTCTACACTTTCCACTCTACACTCTCAACTTACACGTCAGGCTGAACGAAGTAGATTGTCTAAGCGCGAAAGGCGCAACGAGGTCCGAAGCGAACGAGACCGAGCGTGCAGCTTCCCGACCCGGAGCAACCGACTACGGCCAGAGCGAGCATCCCGACGCGACGGCGACACCTGCACATCTCATTTTCATCTTGCTTTTCTGCATGCTGCTGTGCTACAATTTCCATATCACGGTTATGACCGCGTAAACCAACGAAAGGAAAACAATGGACTTCTGTTCAACTGTGAAAGGGTCTATGCTCGAGGGATTCTACCCTGCGGGCTGGGACATGAAGAAAATCGACAAGTGCTGCGCCAACAAGCCGGAGGACGTCTGCAAGAGGCAGAAGTTCTGGAACAAGGCGTTCGAGCCGGTGCAGTGCAACGATCTCGTGGAATTCGAGGTCAAGATGGGGCACGAGATCGCCATTGAGATCAAGAAGGCGAAGGAGGCCGGAAAGAAGATCGCCTTCATCCTGCCTGTCGGCCCGATGGGCATGTACAAGTGGGCGGTCTACTTCCTCAAGGAGTGGAACGTCTCCTGCGAGCACGTCTGGTGCTTCAACATGGACGAGTGGGCCGACGGAAAGGGCAACACGCTCGTCGGCGACGCGTCGTTCCAGTACGCGATGGAGCAGGCGTTCTACAATCCGCTCGGCAAGCTCACCGTCCCTCCGGACCACCGCAACTTCGCGACGAAGAAGAACCTTCCGACCTATCCGAAGAAGATCGCGGCGCTGAAGGCCGAGGGCGCGAAGCTCGTGCTCGTCTACGGCATCGGCCGCATGTGCCACATCGCGTTCTGGGAGCCGACGATCGGCGCCGAGTTCAAGACCGACAAGGAATGGCTCGAGCAGCCCTACCGCATCGGCGTGCAGCTCCACCCGCTCACGATCGAGCAGAACGCGCAGACCTCCTTCAAGAGCCGCACGACGCTCGTCCCGTGCCGCGCCAACACGATGGGCCCCGGCCTCATGTTCAAGGCCGACTACGCAATCGGCGGCGCCGACGGCATCTTCGGCCGCGGAATGCAGTGGCAGGGAATGTCGCTGTGGATGACGCTCCGCTACGGCCCGACGCGCTGGATCACGTCGTCCTGGATCCCCACCATCCCCGGTCGCCTCTTCTTCCTGAAGGAGCTCGCCGGCCCGCTCATCGCGGAGGCGAACTAAGACGATGCGCAAGATAGTCGCAGCCGGGTCGATCCTCGTCGACAGGATCCACGGGATCGACGCATATCCCAATGCCGGGGAGCTTGTGCAGATACGCACTCTCTCGCGGACGACCGGGGGGCTCGTTCCCAATACCGGCTGCGACATCCACATTCTCGACCCCGAGATTCCCGTGTCCGCGTTCGGTGCGGTCGGGGACGACGAGCTGGGCAAGTTCGCCGTCTCTCGCCTTGAGGCTGCCGGCCTTGACGTTTCGGGTGTCGTGGTCAAGAAGGGGGAGACGTCGTTTACCCTCGTCATGAGCGTCGCGACGGGCGAGCGTACGTTTTTTACGTTCCCCGGCGCGAGCGCCGACTGGGGGTACGACGACTTCCCGTTCGATCTCGTAAACGAGGGCGACATAGTCCTCCTCGGCTACTTCCTTCTTCTCGCGAAGATCGACGCCGGGGACGGGCTTCGCATACTGAAGGAGCTCAAGCGCCGAGGCGCCGAGACGGCGATCGACCTCGTAAGCGAAAACTCCGACCGCTACGGCCTCGTCCGCGAAGTGCTGCCGTTCGTCGATCACCTCATCGTAAACGAGGTGGAGGCCGAGCGCATAGCGTTTGGCTGCGGCGAGGGAGGGCGTCCATTGCGCGAGATCGCGGAGAAGCTCATTGAGTTGGGCGTTTCGAAGCGCGTGGTCATCCACATGCCGGAGAAGGGCGTTTCCCTCTTGAAGGACGGCACGTGGACGGAGGTAAAGTCCCACAAGCTTCCCGAGGGCTTCATCAAGGGCAAGACCGGCGCGGGCGACGCTTACTGCGCCGGTGCGCTTGTCGCGATATACAAGGGCCTCCCCGAGCGGGATGTCCTCCAGTACGGCGCAACAGCCGCGCTCGGCGCGCTGTCCGCTCCCGGCGCGACGGAAGGCATGCGCACGATGGCGGAGCTGCAAAGCCTCGCCGCCGACTTGTGAAACCGACGCCGCTGCGAATAGGCTTTGAATCGGCTAAGGCGAATGCCGTTCCGATGGTCGTCTTGTGGTGTGCGGCGGTGGCTTCTGCGATAGGCTATTATGCTGTGCCAGGCTTTGCAGGGCTCCTTGAGCCGCTGGCCAATTGGCAGCGCGAAGAAGGCGTAGTTGCCGCGTTCTTGAGCCTTGCCGTGTTCTGCGGCGTGATACCTGGCATGTTCATGTACTCCGTCAGGTCTTTGCGGCCTCGGCATCCGCTTGCGACGACGGTCGCCATGGCTGCCTGGTGCGGGACGTGGGGAGTCGTGAACAACGGGATGTATGCGTTTCTCAGCCAGTGGATTGGCGACGGAAGGGATTTCTGGACGCTCGTCCTCAAGACGGCGTTCGACCAGTTCGTCTGGACTGTCTTCCTGGTCGCGCCGGCAAATGCCGCGTTCTGCTTCTGGGTCGGGCGTGACTTTTCGTTCAGGCGTACGCGGGCGGAATGGCCGGCCAACTATGCGCGGGAGGTGTTTCTCCCGAATCTCCTTGCTAACTGGATTGTATGGATACCGGTCCTCTGCGCAGTCTTTGCATTTCCCCTGCCGTTGCAGATACAGCTTGCCGGGCTGGCCAGTTCGTTCTGGACTCTTATGTGCCTGCAGATTGGAAGGCGTAGCGCGGTTCCGTGTGCGAAGGAGCGTGATTCATGAAACCGATACCATTCAAGATAGACCGCAACAACCGCGTCAACATTCCCGAGCAGCTGGCAAACGGCTTTCGTATGGCGATAAGGAGCGGCTACTACAAGCCAGGCGAGAGACTTCCCTCTTTTGCGGAGATGGTAAGGGAGCTCGGCGTCTCCATACGCGCACCTCGAGACGCGATGAAGATACTGATCGACGAGAGCGTCGTCCGTTCGCGTCCGCGCATAGGCTGCGAGGTCATGGCCCGTGGCGAGAAGGTTTGGAAGGGGCGGGTCCTGGGCGTCATGTGCGCGGCATACGAGGGCTCCTACTACGTTTCCATTCTCGTCGGGGCGATCCGCAAGGCGATCATAGCGGCAGGCTACTCCTTCATCCCCGTGACGATTGACCGGCAGCGAAACGGCAAGCCGGACTTTTCTCAGCTCGACGCCATGATGAAGGAGCCGGTGGATTTCGTAATCGCCGTCTATCCAGACGGGCCGACGTCGAAGCGCCTCGCCAGGTACGACGTCCCGACGCTTGCGTATGTCGATGTACAGGAGACTGCGGGGCTCGACTCCATCCGATTCTTCAACATCCGCGACATGATCGAGATCGCCAAGAAGGCAAGGCCGATCGGAATACGAAAGGTTCTCCTGGCGGAATATGCGGAGATGCCTTTTGTGGCTGATGTCCTCAGGCGGCATGGTGCCGATGTCGAGATCCTGAAGGTGAAGCCCAAGGAGGGATTTGGATATCTTGAGGACATCAAGCGCAAGGCGCTTTCCTCGCTTCGAGAAAGGCTTTCAGACAGGAAGAACATTCCAGATCTCATACTCTTTACAGACGATTTCGTTGCGTTCGGAGGACTGATGGCGCTAGTCGAGCTTCAGATACGGGTGCCGCAGGATGTCAAGGTCTTGACCATGGCGAACAAGGGCTTTGCGCCTGTCTTCCCCGTTTCGCTCGCGCAGGTTGTGATAGACCCGCAGGCAAACGGCGCGGCAATTGCAGACGCGGCGTTGGCGAAGATCGAAGGACGGCGGCGAGTTCTGCCTCTGCCCAAGCCAGTCTTCGTCCCCGGAGACTCCTTGCCTACTGCGCAGAAATCACCCATCGAATCATTTTCTGTTTAGCCACAAAGAACAGGAGAAACAGGAGAGCATGTTTTCCTCCTGACACCTCCTCCACTTTGTGGCCAACATCGTTCTCAGGCGGTACAACTAGCTTGAGTCTTGCTGATAACATTCGTAACACTTTGTGATGGACTGGCGGGAATGGTTTGTGCTATACTACCTTCCGCAATGACGAATAGGACATTTTCATGTAGAAGGCGCGTGATTTCGAGCTTCCTTGTGGTGGTATGTGCGGCGTTTTCCTTGGCGGCTTTCGGCCAGCAGGGATTCGAGAAGTGCAGTATCGGCGCGATTGCGCCGCGCAGCTTCATGGCCGAGTTCCTAAACCGTCAAGTCTCAGGAACGACGGGCCACCATTCCGAGATCGGCTATCCTTTCGACGGCTGCATGTGGGCGGGCTCCATCTCCAACGTCTATTTCGAGGAAGACTTGCCGTACAGTAGGAAGATTGCCGCGCCGCGAGACGAGATATGGTGGCCATACGAGCAGGCGGCCTACATGCTCGACGGCATGGTGCGGCTTTCCCAACTCGTCGATGCGCCGCAGTTGAAGGATGAGTTCCGCCGCAATCTCGATTTCTGCCTTGCGAACCAGGCTGAGGACGGAGATCTTTTCAGTGTCTATTCCAAGTCGCCCAGCCAATGGCCCATCGTCGTTTTCTTCCGCGCCGCGCTTGCGTATTGCGACGAGACTGGCGACGAGAGGGTAAAGAAGGCGTTCATCCGCCACTACGCGTCGAAGCAAAACGCGCCGCAGAACATCGACGACCGCGATGTCTTGAACATAGAGGGAATGCTCAAGGTCGCGGAGTGGACGGGCGACAAGTCGTATGTCGACGCGGCGGAAAAATGGTTTTGCAGACATGAATACTTCGAGAAGTTCTCGCGCACGAGCCGAGTGCATTCACACGGAGTCACCTTTGCGGAAATGCTGAAGATCCCGGCGCTTCTTTACAAGGCGACAGGGAAGGACGAGTGGAAGGCGCTTGCGCTCAAGGCGATGCGCGACGTGTTCGCCGCGAACGAGACTTCGAACGGACAGGTCAGCTGCTGCGAGTATCTTTCTGGCCGAGATCCGTGGGAGGGGAGCGAGACTTGCGTCTCTGCTGACATGATGTGTTCGCTTGGATATTTCGTGGAGATTTTCGGCGACTGCGAGGCGGCGGACCACATGGAGCGGATTGCGTACAACGCTCTCCCCGGTGCGACGACGAAGGACTTTACCCGTCACCAGTACATCTCGCTCCCAAATCAGGCAGTTGCGACGCCGTTCTCGCACGGCGGGCATTTCTTCTACGGCGAGCCTGACTGGAACCGCTTCCGCGCCTGTCATTTCGCGCAGTGCTGCAGCGGCAACATCAACCGCGCGATGCCGCTTTTTGCGGAGCGGATGTGGATGCGGCGCAAGTCAGGCGGCGCACCTGTCTCGATGCTGCATGGCCCGAGCGTCTTTTCGTTTGAGAACGGCGGGCGGAAATTCTCGATTACGTGCGATACGGACTATCCATTCGGCGACAGGCTCGTTTACAAGTTCCATTGCGACGGCACGCTAGAGACTCCGTTCCTCTTCCGCGTTCCATCGTGGGCGGAATCCGTTTCCGTCTCTCGAAACGGCGCTGCGTTAAGGACAACGCGCTCTACGATGGCGGAAATTGCTGGTCCGTGGAAAGATGGCGACACGCTGGAAGTCGTGTTTGGACAGAAAGTGACGCTTGAGAGCGACAGGCATTGGCACTGGCTACGGCGAGGGGCGCTGACGCTTGCGTATCCCGTGGAGACGCGCATGGTCGAGGAAAAGCCGGGCGAGCGTTTTTCCGATCTCAGCTTTGAGGATCCCGCTCCCTTTAACTTCGCCTTCGACCTCGACGAAATCGCGAAGGTTGAGTTGAGTGCAAAATTCATTCCGTCAAAGTATCCCTTCGGGCATCCGAACTTCGTCGTAAAGGTGCCGATGCGCGAGATACGCGAATGGCAGGGGCTTGCGGAAGGGCGCTTTACTCCGCAAGTTCAGCTCTACACCCATCCGACTGGCCGCAAGGTGACCCTCGACTTCGTCCCGTACGCGACGACGATTACGCGCATTACCGCCTTTCCCGACACGGTGAAGCGCACTCCGCTGCCAGTCGTAAGGACGTACGCGAGCCCCGAGTGCTACGACTACGATCCAAAGAAGCCGCTTTCCGAACAAGTCGCCGAGCCGGAGGGCTGGACGGACGAGGAGTTTTGCGACAAGGGCGTTCCCATTCAGCGTTCGCCAGATCTTTGGAGCGACTTGGAGGCTCAGTATCTTGCAAACAGGGGCAAGTTCGCATATGTGCTAATTCGCTTCTGGAGCGACCGCGCCGGCAAGGTGACATGTGCGCTTGGCGCAAGCCGCTGCGTTCAGGCGTTTTTCGATGGGCGTGAGGTCTATTCCAACGGGCCAATCGTCGAAGGCCGCATGGTTGCGCCGTTCTGGTTCGGCATCAACGTGAAGAAGGGCCACAATTTCCTAAAGGTCAAGGTCGCTACCAACGGCAAGGAAAAGGTCTTTGGTCAAGACCAGTTCCGCCGCGAATGGGGCGTAAAGCTCGACGTGTTTGCAAGCGGGCACGATTGATCGAAAAATCCACAATCGTGCCCAGATTTTACTTGCATTATCGGGCACGATTAGTCAAAAAATCCACAATCGTGCCCATGTATCATTGACTGTCCGTAAACAAAATGCTATAATTATTTGTGTAAGGAGGAAGAAAATGCGAGATTTCTATGGTAGAGAAGACTTGATGGGGGCATTGAAAGCACTATGGGCGAAGCGTATACCATCACTTGTCACATGTCGTGGTAGGCGTCGTATTGGCAAATCTACGCTCATAGAAGAATTTGCTCGGCGTAGCGGGGCGGTTTTTATCAAGATTGAGGGATTGCGACCAAAGGCAGGACTTTCCAACAATGACGAACTGGCGTATTTTGCAATGTCGCTTTCGCGGCAGACGGGATGTGACAAGTCGCGTCCGGATGATTGGCTATCGGCGTTTGCTCGTCTTGACCGGGAGATTCCTGTCGGGAAGCGAACCGTTGTTCTTCTGGACGAGATATCGTGGATGGCATATTACGACAAGACATTTCCAGAGGTTCTGAAGACGGCGTGGGACGATTTGTTCAAAAAGCATTCGAAGCTTGTTTTCGTTTTGTGCGGCAGCGTTTCGATGTGGATAAAGGAGAACATCATCGACAACGGAGCGTTCGCGGGTCGGCGGTCGTATGATTTTACGGTTCCGGAGCTACCGCTTTCGGACTGTGTCAAGTTCTGGGGCAAGTCTGCGACAAGGGAGAATGCGAGCGAAATTCTTGATGTGCTTTCTGTCACAGGGGGCGTTCCCAGGTATCTTGAGGAGATAGATCCAGCACTGTCGGCCGACGAGAACATACGTCGCCTCGCGTATCTTCCCAAAAGCGTTCTTGCGGAAGACTTTGAGGACATGTTTCGCGATGTCATCACTGGAGAGCCTGGTGTAAGGGCGGATATTCTGCGCGTGCTGGTTGGGGCTCCGAAAAACGTTTCAGAGATATTCGAGGCCATTGGAAAGAAGAAGAATGGGCATCTATCGTCCGCACTTGAGGAGTTGGTCGAAGCTGGTTTCATTGTTGCCGAGCCAGGCGTCAATCCGCAGACGGGCAAATCGTCAAATGCGGTCAGGTACAGGATTAAAGACAACTATGTCCGGTTCTACCTTCGCTACATAGAGCCGTTTGCCGACATGGTGGCCAGCGGAGCCTTTGCCTTTACTTCACTTGGGCAGTTAGGCGGATGGAATGCGATAGAGGGGTTGGCGTTCGAGAACCTCGTGGTAAACAATTTCCGCGAGTTGCTTTCGCCGCTTGGGCTTGAGCGTTCACTAGTCGTTTCCGCCGCGCCGTTTCGCAAAACCAGTCGTTCGGGTGGGGAGGGGGTGCAGGTCGATTTGATGCTGCAGACGGCGCTCAGCGTTTACTTCGTGGAGATAAAACGACAGGCGGAAATAGGTCGCGAAGTCATAGAAGAAATGGCCGAGAAGGTAAAGCGAGTGCGCGTTCCTCGCGGAAAGTCCGTCAAGACTGCGCTTGTGTACAGCGGGCATCTGTCGCCCATTGTCGAGGCGCAGGGCTATTTCAACGCGGTGGTTGACATAAGGGACATTCTTTTCTAGTCGTCTCGCCATCTTCGTGCCACGAGTTCTTGGCGGCATGCCTGTTCACGGTAAACTCTGATAACATTTTTAACATTTTCTGATAGACTCCCGGGTGGGATTTTTGCTATACTCTCTTTCCGTGACAGCGAAAAAGATATTTTCGCACGGCATTCTCATATGCCTATTCGCTACGGCGTGCGCGGCAGCTGCGCATGGCGAGACGAACTTCGCCTTTCGGGCGAGGCTGCTCGACGTGCATCCGGCGCGGCAGGTAGCGGCAGATGCCGCGCCAGTCGCGGCGGACGAAACCGCCGTCGGCTTCGCATGGCGCATCATGCCGATCTCGAAAGATCCTGTTCTTGTACATGCCGCGCGTGACTTGGGGGAGTATTTGCGGAAGTGGAGAATTGAGAATGGAGAATGTAAAATTGCTGAGGGTCTAATTGAGATATCTGTGGACAAGTCGCTGAAAGAGTTGCAGGCAAAGATCGATGTCGGCGAGAATAAGATTCGCATAACCGGCGCGACGCCGCGCGAGGCGTACCAGGGCTGTATACGTCTTGAGGACGAGATGAACGCGAGGGGGCGACCTGCCGTAAAGCGTGGCGTTCGCACCTACACGCGCCTCTTCTCGCCGCGCATGACGCATTCCGGCTACGAGGTCGAGACGTTTCCTGACGAATACCTCGACCAGATCGCCCATTCGGGGATGGACGCGATACTCGTCTTCATCGAAGACCCGCCGGACGTCACGCGCAACGGGAAGATCGACATGAATGCGCTTGTCGCGCGCGCTGCGGAGCGCGGCATAGACGTGTGGGCGTACGCGAGTTTCCATGAAAAGGCCGGAAAGATGCACCCGCTCGACCCAGGCGCGCGCGAGTGTTATTCTGAGACGTACGGCTCCATCGTGAAGAACGCGCCGGGACTCAAGGGTCTCATCTGCGTGGGCGAGTCGTGCGCCTTCCCGTCGCGAGACCCCGGAATGGAGGGCTTCTGGTGGCAGGAGGGATGGGAGCGTTTCCCCAAGCTAAACGGCTTCTGGCCGGTGAGCGACTGGGCGGAATGGCTCGATCTCGTGAAGTCCGTCACGCGAGAGCACAACAAGGACTTCGAAGTCGTGTTCTGGACGTACAACTGGTTCAAGAAGCCGGCGGAGCTTCGTCTGCCGCTTCTCGAGAAGATACCGACCGACTTGACGCTGCTTGTCACGTGGGTACGCGGCGATCCTCCGGTGCGGCGCGGGAACGCGGATTTCTTCGTCTCCGACTACTCCATCTCCGCGACGGGTCCGAGCGCCGTGTTCCGCAGCGAGGCCGACGTCGCCGTCCGCCGCGGCATCCCGGTGATGACTATGTGCAACACCGGCGGACGCACGTGGGACTGCGGCGTCGCGCCGTATGTTCCGACGCCTGGGCGCTGGAAGGCGCGGTTCGACGCATTGAAGGCGGCGCAGGGGACGTGGGGCGTGAAGGCGCTTATGGAAAGCCACCACTACGGCTTCCAGCCGAACTTCATTTCCGAACTTGCCAAAGTGGCGTTCACCGCCGAGGCGACAGATGCGGACGTCGATGCTCGCCTTGAATCCATAGCCGTGCGCGACTTCGGACGCGCCGCCGCGCCTGCGGCGCTTGCCGTCTGGAAGGACTGGGACGATGCGTTCGCCTGGCATTCGGCGGACAGCGACGACTTCTGGGGGCCATTGCGTGTCGGTCCGGTATATCCGCTGGTCATGCCGGACGAGCGGCTGCCGCCCCCGCTGCATCCGAATCTGGAGAATGACGGAACCTCGAAGGGGACGGGCTGGAAGTTCGTGAAACCGACGTTCTCGCGTCCCAAAGAGGTGCTTGACGGGGAGATCGACACGTGCGAACGCGAGATAGCGTCGCTGGAGAAGGGGGTGCTGCGTCTCGAGGCGGCGATGCCGCTCGTTCCGGCGGACAGACGCGATGTTGCGCGGCGGATTCTCGGCGTCGGCAAGTTCCACCTTGCGGCGGTGCGGACGCTCGCCAACGTAAAGCGCTTCTACCGCGCGGGGCTGGCGAAGGATGAAAAGACGATGCTTTCGATCATAGACGACGAGGAGAGAAACGTCCGCGAAACCATCCCCGTCGTGGAATTCGACTCTGCTCTTGGCTGGGAGCCGACGATGGGCTACCTTGCCGACCGCGAGAATCTCGAATGGAAGCTCCGCCAGCTCGCGGAGATCCGCGCGCGTCTTTGCAGAAGTTCCGAATGGAGAACTAAGAAAGGAAAGTGACATGAAAGCAAAAATCGAGATGCTTGCGGTGGCGACAGGTCTTGCTCTCGCAACTGCGTCTGCGGCGGAATGGGAAGGTTCGTTTAAGAACGGACTAAAAGGCTGGGAGGTCTTGAATCACTGCAACATTGCCGCGCTGTCCGTGGAAGAGTTCAAGGGCGAGACGGCGTTCGTGGTTCGCCACTCCGGTACAAACGCTACGGTCGGCACCGCGTGGGAACTGCGCGGCGGAAGGTTTGCCGTCAAGCCCGGCGAGCGTTTCACGGTCATCGTTCGCGCGTGCGGCAGCGTGGAAGGTATGATCGCACCCCATGGCTACAAGGGCAAATACAAGACGGCCATCCGCTGGTATGGCAAGGACGGCGTACGGATCAAGGACGATTCGGGATACGGGCTGGAGGACGACACCGGGTTTGGCATCTCCGTATCCGCGAGCCGCTGGCAGTATTCGTTTGCTTCGATTGACGTGCCGTCGAAGGCTGCCTTTGCGGAGGCGAGCCTCGGCGCTGACAGGCCCGACTTCGGGCGCGACGACTTTCTCGCTGTGTCTGTGTTCAAGATTGTGCCGACTGTGGCGTCTGGGGGCTCTGTCACGAATTCTTCGCTGCGCGACGACGGCGTTCTCCTTGTGGACGGCGAGCCGTTTTTCCCGATAGGCATCTACGGCGTCCGCAAATGCAAGTTCAACGGCTTTAGCCTCGAAAAGGCGTTCGCCGACTTAAAGGATGCCGGTTTCAACCTTGCGCTCAACAGCACGGACTTCTCCGTCCTCGAGGAGTTCCTCGCCCTTGCCGATCGCACTGGCATGAAGACTTTCATCATGCCCGGCGGCAATTCGTACGGCGTGGACATCTACGCGAAGGGCTTTCTGCAGTCGCATCGCAGCCACCCCTCCGTCATTGCATGGTACGTGGCCGACGACACGGCGTCGTACGCGAGCCCCGGCGAAGTCGCCGACCGGAGCCGGGTCTGCCGTACGCTCGACCCGGACAGGCTGACGCTGCAGGCCGACGGGGCGCTGATGGAGAGAATCAACCGCTACGCTCCGTACGTGCATACCACCGACATCTTTCTGCCGGAGATATATCCGTATGGGTTCACTCCTGAGCCCAAAGGCGACGAGATCGCGAAATTCGTGGCCCAGATGCGCGCGGTGGACGCAGCGCTTAAGGAGAACGGCTCGCCCGTCAAGGGAATTTGGCCGATCGTGCAGTTCTTTAAGGGCTGGAGCAGCAGCAAGTACTTCCCGAACGAGCGTGAACTGCGCGCACAGTGCTTTGCGGCGCTCGCGCACAAGGCGCGCGGACTGATGCTTTATCTTTATGGTGCGCGTAGCGAAACGAAAAACGAGGGCGCCGTGTCGACGCTGGAGCGCTGGTCTGCCACCCGCCGTGTGTTCCGCGAGGTGGCATCCATACAGGCCGACCTGCTTTTGCGCGACGCGGCGGAGCAGCCGGCCGTTACTGTGATTGAAGGCCCAGCAGTGGACGCGCTCGGCCAGCCGTCCGTTTCGCTGCTGCTGAAGACGGGCGAGAATCCGCTTCTGATCGCGGCCAACTCCGCGAATGAGCGTATAAAGGTGCGTTTTGCGGTGAAGGGCTTTACCTGTGCTGAAGAGGTATTCGAACGCAGGCGCATTGCAGTTGCAGGCGATGTGCTTGAGGACGATTTCAAGCCGATTGGTGTCCATGTGTACAGACTGACAAAAACCGAAAAAGGAGAGAAACAATGAAAATGATCATGACAATGATAATATGTGTGATCTGGGTACAGCAGACATTTGCGGCCCCGATCACGTGGAGTGGCGGCGGCGCAGGAGACTGGACCGACAATGCGAATTGGGAAGGCAACATAGCGCCGGCTGCCGGTGATACTGCGGTCATTCCAAGTGGCAAGACCGCAACGCTTGCGACTTCGGCCGATTTTGTCCTGGCAAATTCACTTGGCGGGATAAGTCTGTCGGCAGACGATTCGGTGCTTGCTATCACGAATGTTTCCCAGCAAACGCTTTCGGCTCCGGTGACGGGGCTGGGGCGTTTCGTCGTTGACAACGGACAGCAGACGTTGAATCTTGATGGTGACAATTCGGGTTTTGCAGGCCCGTTTCTGTTTACCAACAGTCATGTTGTCGTCAACAACGCGAAGGCTCTCGGCACGGTGAACGTCGTTACCAACTATGCTGTCGCCACAGAGTCAACCAAACTCGAAATCATGGCGAGCGGCAATTTTGGTAACGAGTTTCATGTCTTTGGCAATATGACACCCAAAACAACCAGTGTGCGTCAAACCTACTATTGCGCGAAGGATTTTGTCACGAACTCTGGCCCGTTTCATGTCTATGGCGCGGCGGTCATAATAGGGCCGTCCGGCAATCCAGACTCTGGCTTTGTGACATTTTCTGGTGGGTTCCATCATGAAGGTGTACACTATGCTCAAATCAGGGGGAAGGCGAGAATCATTGGCGACACGCCTTGCAGCATCCGTACGACTTCGCAGTACATCAGGGGTGGCATATTGGTTGACAGTAACGCCGAACTGGAATTCGGAGCGCCAATTAAAAAGGAGGATTCGGTTTTCGAAGCGGATTGTCCGTTTGCGCGAATTGCCACCTATGATAGTGTGTTGCGTTTCATCAGTTCGGTTCAATTCCCGGACAACAACCAAGGTGCGCTTGGCTTCGGATGTTCAGCTTTTAGCGATGCAAAAGGAGGGACAATCGACTTAAACGGGTTCAGCCAGATGGTATGTGACATTGTCAAGGATCCCCAAACGGAAACCACCCCAATGATACTTACAAGCGCTACTCCTGCGACGCTTACGATCAAGGGAACTTACTATCGCTTTGGTTTTTATAACTGGAAAGGCGACCAAAGCAAGGTTGCCAACATTCAACTCGAAGGTAATGTGTCGTATGAACTCGATTCTCGACAGAGTACTCTTTCGGGACGTTGGCAGGTTGGGGATGGCCATACGTATTTTACGAACGTGACGTCGACGACGAAGGGCTTCCTGTCGGTCGCGCGCGGAACAATGCGCCTTGGGGCCAACACGTCATGGCCGAATCTATCGGAACTGCGTGCCCGTAATCAGGGAATACTCCTCGTCGATACGGCAGCGGTAAATCCTGGGCGGTTCCTCTTCTCGGTTTCAGACTCGGCCACGGTTACGATTGCGGACGGAGTGTTGCTGAAGGCCAAGAAAGCCGTTGTCGGCGGAGCCTATCTGGAACCAGGTGTGTATGGAGGTCCCGATGCTGGGCTTGACGCGGCGCACACGCTCTCCTGCCTGGGCGGAACAGGGCGTCTGAATGTCCGACAGCCAGAGCATTCCGGCGTTATCATTTCAATTCGGTAAAAAGTGGGGCGCGGCGGTTCTTGCATGCTTCGGCCCCGGGATCTTGGATGTACCAAGGCCGGGGACGATCATAACGATATATTGAGGAATGGTTTCCAGGATGATTGGAGGCGTCATGCTTAGCAGAAAAGAATTTATTCTCGGAACTGCCGCAATGACGGGCGCATATATTGTTGAGGGTTCGGAAGACGTTCGACCGAACCTGAAGGTCGGCATTGTCAGCGACACGCATATTCAGGACGAAGCCAGCGCTCGTCATTTTGAGAATGCGCTTCGGCATTTTCGGGATTGCGGTGTCGATGCGGTGATGCACGTCGGCGATATCGGCGACTGGGGTCTTGTCTCGGCATGGCGATATGCCGCCGATGCATGGGAAAAGGTGTTTCCTGGTGATTGTGCGCCTGACGGTCGCAGGGTAGTGAAGCTCTTTACGACCGGGAACCATGATTTTGAAGGTATTAAATACTGGGATCAGAAGGAGGAAATGTATGCGCAGGGCTATGCCGAAGACGACCTTCTGGTTGACAACGATATGGCCGGGCAATGGGAACGATTCTTTGGCGAACCATTCAAGCCGGTCGTGCACACACGCGTAAAAGGCTACGATTTCGTCACGACACACTGGGATCATCGTGGGGAAATCGCAGAATGGATGAAGCTGCATGGCGAAGAGCTCGACCGCAACAAGCCGTTCTTCTTTTTTCAGCATGTCAACCCGGACAACACGATTGTCGCGGGGTGCTCAGGAGACGGGGGTGTGGCTCGAAAGGCATTCGACGGCGAGCCAAACGCTGTTGTGATAGGGGGGCATACCCATCTTTCCATCACAGATGGGCATCAGATCTGGCAGGGTGGCTTTACGGCTGTCGGTGCGGCGTCGCTGTCTTGGAGCGAGCTGCCGTTTGGATATGAGAATGCACGTCAGCTAAAGGCTCCGAAGGGGTATGTCGAGGAGATGCCGCCGCTCCAAGACAGATTCTGCCAAAGAGTGAAGCAAGGCATGGTCATGTCCGTGTACGACAACCGCATCGTTTTCGAAAAGCGTGATTTCACGCACGGGTGCGAACTTGATGCGCCGTGGATTGTCCCTTTGCCGGTTGCGCTTCGCAAGCCGTATGCTCCCTCCGCCCACGCCGCCGCCACGCCGGTTCCTCGTTTCAGGGATGATGCAAGAGTTTTGTCCAGAACGGTGGTGGGTGAGAATCGCAGGGGCATGAAGTCGGTGCAGATGGTGCTGGATTTTCCGTCTGCGGTTAGGGATGGGGTGCGTGCGTATGACTATGAGATCTGGGTGGAGCCTGCGAACGGAGAGGGCCGACTCGTAAGCCGTGTTGTATCGCCAACATACAACTGCGGCTTTTCGCACGAATGCAAAGCTGTTCAGGCGGTGTTTTCCGTACGGAAACTTCCGAAAGGTGTGCCCTACCGCATTGCGGTATATCCGCGCAACTGCTTTGGCGGCAAGGGCAATCCCATTCGCACTGATGTTTGGCGGGCAATCAAGCCTTGCTGTGCTGAAACCTCAAAGATCTGGGTGGGGACAGGCCCTCGGAATGCCATGTAAGATTGAGGAGGGATATCCCTAAATGGCGGTCAATGACCGTGCGGTAGCCCATGGGGAGACACCCCTGCGACGGTGTTGATTTTGGTAGGAAAACGATACGATTCTGCAAGATATCGTAAAGACCGGTCGGGGACAGACCCTGCGACCGTTTGGGGACAGACCCTCAGAATGCCTTGTAAAACGCCCATTTGGACCATTTGGGGACAGACCCTCAGAATGCCTTGTAAAACGCCCATTTTCGCATCCTTAGCAGGAATGGGTCCGATTGGTATGGTGCAAGTGTCGTTGCGAAAAGTTCGTTGCGAATTTTTCGCAATAGCTAATTGAGTGTTACGCGATATTTTGATATAATTCGTGCATGAAACAAAACAATCCATTTGTCATCGTTGGATATAATGGCCCAGAGTACTTCTGTGATAGAGAGCGGGAGACCGCTAAACTCATTGCAGCAATCGAGAATGACAGGAATGTTACGCTGATTGCTCCGCGCAGATACGGCAAGACAGGTCTGCTTCACCATGTCAACAGACTTATGCGAAAGGAATATGTCGGTGTCTATCTTGACATATTCGCGCTCAAGAACCTTGCCGAATTCGCACGGGCATTTGCTACCGCAGTTGTTGGTGCCATAGACACGCCCGCCGAGAAGGCGATGTCGATGATTGCACGCTTTTTCAAGAGTTGCCGTCCAACGGTCACCCCACAGGAGGACGGCATGCCAAAGTTTTCGTTTGACGTCGTTCCGCAACATGCGGCGGAAACAATCGGCGAGACGTTTGAATATCTGAAAAGGCGTGATCGCCGCGCTGTCATTGCCATTGACGAGTTCCAGCAGATACTTGAGTTCCCGGAAACCGGAACCGAGGCGATGCTTCGAAGCCATGTGCAGGATGTGCCGTGGGTGCGGTTCATATTCGCAGGATCCCGGCATCACCTGATGGGAGAGATGTTTTTGTCGGCAAAGCACCCATTCTACCAATCTACGGACATAATGTCTCTTGACGTAATTGGCCGTGAGACATACGCCGAGTTTGCGCATGGCCATTTTTCAGCGGCAGGGCAGCCGTTTGCTGTTGATGCGTTCAACTCCCTCTACAAGCGGTTCGACGGCATAACATGGTATGTTCAGTCCGTGCTTAACAGAATCTGGCAGCGCGGAGAAGGTCTTGTCTCCGTTGCACAGATAGATGACGTGGTGGCAGAGCTTGTGGCGGACAGGTCTCTTGTGTTTCGCGATCTTTATTTTTCGCAGAATGAATCTTCCCAGCGCTTGCTGTCGGCCATTGCCGCAGAAGGCGAGGCAAACGGGTTGCTGTCCGGTGAGTTCTTGCAGAAGCATCGTCTTTCCGCGACCTCGTCCGTTCGTTCCGCACTTAAAGTGCTTTTGCACAACGATCTTGTCTATCGCACGGAAAACGGCTATGTGGTCTATGACCGCATTTTCGGGGAATGGCTTCGTGCCAGGGACAACTGAGTGAAAGGTACATTGGTTGAACATGAAAATTGAACGAAGAGCGTTTCTGAATTCCGCGATGGCCGCGGCGGTAGGGTGCATGGCGTCGGGCTTTCGCCCGGGCGCGCAGTTCGGCGGCTGGAGGAAGGGCCACTTCCAGATCCACTTCATCTACACTGGCGCGAGCGAGTCGATGTTCCCCATATTCCCGGACGGAACGACGATGCTCCTCGACTGCGGCGACTTCAACGCTGCGGCGTGCGGGAGCTCTTTCTCGAGGCGGTATATGGCGGCGTCCATTCCGTCATCGACGTGCCGCCGGGCGGCGAGGCGTTCACTCTCACGCTGCTCGATGCCCGCGACGAGAACATGACAGTCAAGAGCGTGGTGGAGGGAAAAAGGACGTGAATCTAAGGGGTCTGTCCCCGGTTTTGATGGTATAAAGTATGGGAGGGACTGTCCCCGCCGGCATGGAACCTAGAGGGGATAAGACCCTGGATCTTCAATGAGCGTTTTGTTATAACTCGCTCATAAAAAGTGGTTCGACCATTCGGGGGCAGACCCTCAGAATGCCTTGTAAAACGCCCATTTGCGCATCCTTAGCAGGAATGGGTCCGATTGTAGCCCGTGGGGAGACACCCTTGCGACGGTGTTGATTTTGGTAGGAAAACGATACGATTTTGCAATATATCGCAAAGGGTTGTTTGGGGACAGACCCTGCGACCGTTCGGGGACAGCATCTTAAAGGGGGCGTGACTCGCTCATAAAAAGTGGTTGTGTTGCAAGAAAGACCCTCATAAAAGGTTGGTTTTTGCTATAAAGTCCCTCATAAAAATATCATGCGCCATTGACTTATTGCGATATAATATGATATAATTGCGGCATGTCGAATAAAAAACCCGAGATTTATCTTAAGAGAAAATTTGATGCCTATCTTGCCGAGTGGAAATCGCGCGACGATAGATTGCCGTTGATTATCAAAGGAGCGCGGCAGGTAGGAAAGACGGAATGTGTACGTCACTTTGCGGAGGGACGTTACAAAAGCGTAGTTGAGATAAATTTTGTAGAGCGTCCAGAGTTTAAGGTGATTGTCCGCGACGGGTATTCGGTGGCTAGTGTCATTCGCAACATATCCAGTGTGGAGCCGTCGTTTCGATTTGTCGACAACGAGACACTTGTCTTCTTCGACGAGATTCAGGAGTTTCCGGAGATTTCCACGTCGTTCAAGTTCTTTGCGCAAGATGGGCGCTTTGACGTAATTGCCAGCGGAAGTCTGCTTGGAGTTCATTACAGACGCATCGAGAGCATTAGCGTCGGGTTTCAGGAATCGGTAGAGATGCGTTCGCTGGACTTCGAGGAGTTCCTGTGTGCGCGCGGCTATTCGAAAGATCAGATTGCGGCGCTGGTTGAACCGCTCGTGAGACATGTCCCATTTTCAGATGCCGTAAAGAATTCGATAGATCGGCTGTTCATGGACTATTGCGCACTTGGCGGCATGCCGGCCGTTGTTGAGAACTATTTCCTGAAAGGCACATTTGAGGGGGTCTTGCGCATCCAGCAGCGGATTTTAAGGGACTATCGCGCGGACATTCGAAAATACTGCGAGGGCCTTGATCCTGTGCGGATTCTTGCAGTGTTCAACGCGATACCTGCGCAGCTTGCGAAGGAAAACAAGAAGTTCCAGTGGAAGACCGTTGAACATGGTGCCAAGGCAAAGGACTACTGGGGTTGCGTCGAGTGGCTGAAGGACGCCGGAGTCGTCAACGTGTGCCAGCGGCTTGACTTCCCCGAACTTCCGATTGCGGGTCACCGCCAGCCTGATTTCTACAAGCTGTATCTTGCCGATTCCGGTCTGCTTGTTGCCATGCTGGACAAGGAGGCGCAGGATGATGTTCGGCAAAGACGCGACCTCGGCACATGGAATGGCGGCTTGTTTGAAAACATTGTCGCCGAAGCGCTCGCGAAGGAAGATGTGGAATTGGCCTACTACAAGAAAGAAGGTTCTACATTGGAGATGGATTTCTTCGTCCGTTGCGGAAACGACCTTGTTCCAATAGAGGTCAAGGCTGGCAACAACCAGGCAAAGAGTCTGAAGACGCTGATTTCAAGTCCAAACTACAAGGATATTCGATGGGGCATCAAATTCGTGCATGGCAATGTCGGCTTCATGAACAATGTCTTGACGATTCCTCAGTGGTGCGCATTCCTTCTTCCGCGGTATTTTGACAAGTTGCGAAGTTTTTAGCAATAGTTATTTGATTGGTTGAACATGAAAATTGAACGAAGAGCGTTTCTGAATTCCGCGATGGCCGCGGCGGTAGGGTGCATGGCGTCGGGCTTTCGCCCGGGCGCGCAGTTCGGCGGCTGGAAGATGGGGCACTTCCAGATACACTTCATCTACACTGGCGCGAGCGAGTCGATGTTCCTCATATTCCTGGACGGAACGACGATGCTCCTCGACGGCGGCGACTTCAACGCTGCGGCGTGCGAGAGCTCTTCCTCGAGGCGGTATATGGCGGCGTCCATTCCGTCATCGACGTGCCGCCGGGCGGCGAGGCGTTCACTCTCACGCTGTTCGACGCCCGCGACGAGGACATGCGGATAATGCACGAAAGACACGTCTCATATTGACAATTTGACAGGTGATTGGATATAATGTTCAAAATATTTTCATGGCGAATCCGCCGCGTTGCGAATGGAAAGCCGGTGAAACAAGATGAAGGACGCTAACAAATGCTGGTAAATCTCGATCAGGTTCTCAAGCCCGCAAAGGCGGAGCACTACGCCGTTGGGCTTTTCAATACACATGACACAGACATGCTCGAAGCCGCGATTTCCGCGGCGGAGGAGCTTAGAAGCCCGATTATCATCGGCACGGCGGAGGTTCTCCTGCCCTACGGCGACCTCCCGCTCATCGCTCCGGCGCTCGTCGCGGCCGCGAAGCGCGCAAGTGTGCCGGTCGTCGTCCACTACGACCACGGGCTTACGTTCGAGAAGACCATGGAGGCCCTTAAGGAGGGCTTCTCGTCCGTCATGTACGACGCTTCCGCCAAGGACTACGAGGCGAACGTCGCGGAGACGGCGGAGGTGACGAAAATCGCCCATGCCTTCGGCGCGACCATCGAGGGCGAGATCGGCCATGTCGGCAGCGCCCAGGACGGCGACGACAAGAACGGCATGTACACGACCGTCGAAGAGGCAGTCGACTTCCAGACGAAGACGGGCGTCGACGCTCTCGCGGTGGCCGTCGGCAACGCGCACGGCGTCTACAAGTCCAAGCCCTGCATCCAGCTCGACCGCATCGCGGAGCTGAATGCGGCCGTGAAGTGCCCGCTTGTAATGCACGGAGGCTCGGGCCTTTCGGCAGACGACTTCAAGAACGCGATCGCACGCGGCGTCGCGAAGATGAACATCCACACCGACATGGTCTGCGCCGGGATGCGCGCGATGTACGAGCAGTGCGACGCGCACAACCGCGAAAAGATCGTCACGTGGGACTACCTCGACACCCGCAAGGCGAAGGTCGCCGCGATAAAGGCCGTGGTCGCCGAGAAGCTGAAGCTCTTCGGTTCCGTCGGCAAGGCGTAGGCCCCGTCTAAAGTAAGTTGCGCGACGACTTGGCAAAACGACCGCCTATGACAGTTAGAATGTCCAGCGATGGGAAGAAGGTCTCGCTTCTTGGCTATGGAGCGATGCGGCTTCCTACCGTTGACGGCGGCCATGCCAACGGCTGGGCGAAGGGCGCCTCTAACGCCGCGATAGACCAGAAGATGGTTGACCGCCAGGTCGTCTACATGCTTCAGAACGGGGTGAACTACTTCGACACATCCCCCGCATACTGCCGCGGCGAGTCGGAGCGCGTCCTCGGCAACGCCCTGGCCGCGAGCGGATTCCCCCGGGAGTCGTATGTAATAGCGACGAAGCTTTCCAACTTCTCGCCGTCTCAGCATTCCATCGAGGCGTGCAGGAAGATGTTCGCCTCTTCCCTGCGCAACCTGCGGACCGACTACATAGACAACTACCTCCTGCACTCCATCGGCAACGGCGGCTTTTCGACGTTTGAAAAGAGGTATATCTCGAACGGCGCGCTTGAATGGTGCTGCGAGCTTCGCGAGAAGCGGACCATCCGCAATCTCGGCTTCTCCTTCCATGGCGACCCGAAGGCCTTCGAGTGGTGCATCGCCAACCACTCCAAGTACAAATGGGACTTCTGCCAGATCCAGATGAACTACGTCGATTGGCTCCACGCGAAGGAAGTGAACGACCGCAACTTGGACGCGAAGTACCTCTACGGCAAGCTGACGGAGCTCGGCATCCCCGTTGTCGTAATGGAGCCGCTCCTTGGAGGGCGCCTTGCACGCTACAACTGGGCGCTTGCGAACGAGCTCAAGCCCCTTGACCACGATGCGACTCTTGCGCAGTGGGCTCTCCGCTTCTGCGGGAGCTTCGACAACGTCATGACGATACTCTCCGGGATGACTTTCGACGAGCACATCAAGGAGAACATCGCTACTTTCTCGCCGCTAAGAAAATGCTCCGCCCCGGAGATGGAGGCTCTTGAGCGCGCGGCTATCGCGTTTCTCAACCTGAACACCATCCCGTGCAATTCCTGCAACTACTGCATGCCGTGCCCCTACGGACTCGACATACCGGCGATCCTGACGTTCAGGAACAGGATGCTTTCCGAGAAGACTGCTCCTTCCGCCGCGGAGGCGATCAAGTTGTACAAGAGCATGATACCGGAGGAGCTTCGCAGGGCGGACCACTGCACCGGTTGCGGTCGGTGCGTTCCGCATTGCCCTCAGTCGATAGACATTCCGGCTGAACTCGCCCATATCGACGCGTGGATAGACGACTTTAAGCTGGAGGCCGCGAAATGAAGTGGCTTGCCGTAGTCTGGGCGACTTGGATCGCGTGGATTCCCGTGACTTTTCTCTTTGGGCGCGTGTTCTGCCGCTACGTGTGCCCCCTCGGGCTTTCGCAGTCGCTTGTGGGGCTCGTCCTTCGCCCGAGGAAGCGCGTTCGCCGCGTGTGTTCGCGTCTGCCGCGCGGCAAGGCGCAGAGATGCGTGAACCTGGCGTTCCTCGCGCTGTATCTCGCGCTTCCGGCGGGCTATCTCCTGCATCCGTGGGGGATATTCGGGCGAGTTCTCGTCCTCTTTGTCCCCGGCATCGTCTTCTTTGCCGCGATTCTCGTCCTTGCGGCGTTCGGGAACGGTCGGATATGGTGCAACTGGGTCTGTCCTCTTGGGACTGTCTTCGACGCCGTCGCGCGGTATGCGTGGCGCGGCGACAAGATCGGCAGGGGCTGCGCAAACTGCCGCAAGTGCTTTCCAAAGCCTGAAGAGAAAGACCCTCCCGCCGCCGGGAACGCTGACGGCGTTACGCGGCGCGATACGCTCAAGGGCGTCGCCTTGCTTGCCGCCGCCGACAAGATCGCAGACGGCGGGTTTGCCGAGGTTTCGCTTCCTGGGATCCCTTCTGGCGTGCCTCGTCCGCTGCCTCCTGGGGCGATAGACGCGAAGAGGTTCTCGTATCTCTGCGTAGGTTGCGGGCTTTGCGCGGCAAAATGCCCTGGCGAGTGCCTGAGACCGTCGGCGTCGCTTCTTTCGCTTGGCCGTCCGGAAATGGACTTTAGGCGAGGCTACTGCCTTTCGGGTTGCACGAAGTGCTCTGATGTCTGCCCCACGGCGGCGATACTCGGCGTCGCGCCGGGCGAGAAAAGGACTGTCCGCATCGGGCTTGCAGTGTGGAAGAAGTCGCTTTGCATTCGGGCGACGGAGGAAGCGGAGTGCTCCGCATGCGTTCGCAAGTGCCCCGTGAAGGCCATACATCTCGTTGGCGGCTTCCCCGTCGTGGATGAAAATGCGTGCATAGGCTGCGGAGCGTGCGAGCACGTCTGCCCGGCGCGTCCGGAGCCTGCGATAGTCGTCGAGGGCTTTAGCACGCAGCGCATCGTAAAACCCATCGGAGAGGGCGACCTTGTCGCCGAGATGCGCACTCTCGTCGAAAACGGGAAGTCTGTTGTCGCGGCAAAGGACGGAGTCATATTCCTCCAGCTCTCCGGGCATGGCTTCGCGCCGGCGCTCGAAGCATGCGGCAGCCATTCGCGCGAACTTGCCGGCGCGACAGTAATGGACAGGGTAGTCGGGCTCCCGGCGGCGGCGCTCTACGCGAAGGCGAACGCGGCGAAGGTCTTCGCCCTCGTCATGAGCCGCGACGCGGAGGCGTTTCTCAGGGCGCGCGGCATAGGGACGGGCGCAGTCGAGCTCGTCCGCCAGATAGCCCATCGTGGCGGGCGCGGCGGCTCGTGCCCGTTTGCCGAGAGGTCGGAGGGTCTTTCAACAGTTGACGAAATAACGAAAGCAATAGGAAAGGTTACTGAAACATGAACGAAATAACGTTTGGCCAGGCCTGGAACTACGGCGGCCCCCTTATGTGGGCTCTCTAGGCCCTCTCCGTATTCGCCCTTGCGCTGATATTGTATCTCTGGGTCGCGCAGGCGGGCTGGGTATTCATGCCGTCCGCCCTAAAGCGCATCGCCGCGGCGAAGAACCGCGAGGCGGAAGGCAGGCGCATAGCTGCCCGGCTCTACGCCTCCGCAGACTGGCTCGCCGACATAGCGGCCATCGCGCCGCTCGTGGGCCTTCTCGGGACGGTCCTCGGCATGTTCAAGGCGTTTGGCGGCATTGCGGCCGACGTCTCCGCAGGCGCGAAGCCTGTCGTGCTCGCGCAGGGCGTTTCGCAGGCGATTGTGACTACGATCTTCGGCCTTGCCGTCGCGATACCGTGCCTCCTGGCCTATGCGTTCTTCCGCCGCCGTGCCGCGAAGCGCGTCGCCGAGCTCGAGGAGGCGGTAGAGGAGGTCCTTGCGGGGGCCAGGGCATGAACTTCAGTCCTGAAAGGAGTTCGCGGGCGCCGACGCTGGCGCTGACGTCCATGCTCGACGTCATATTCCTGCTTCTCTGCTTCTTCGTCACGGTCAGCGTCTTCTCCCAGTGGGAGAACGAAATCGCCATATCGCTGCCGTCGGCGAAGACGGCGGACGAGCCTGGCAGACTGCCAGGCGAGATTGTGGTCAACCTCGACAAGGAAGGCTTTGTCAAGGTAAACGGAACCGTTATGTCTCTCGAAGACCTTGAGTCGCGGCTCGGGAGGATATCGAAGTTCTATCCTGGCCAGCAGGTGATCATACGCGCCGACAAGGATTCGCGCTACGAAAGCCTCGTCAAGGTAATAGACGCCTGCCGCGCGGGCAACGTCTGGAACTTCTCTCTTGCGACCGAGGGAGGCGGCGGAAAATGATTCTTGCGGCGGCAGCGCTGGCCGCTTCGCTCGCCGTGGCCGATGCCGACAGGCTGGCCATGGCGGACCGCCTTTTCAACCGTGGCGAAGCCGCCGCGGCGCGCGCCGAATACCTTGCGCTGCGGGGGTCGCGCGAGATCGACGCCGCGGAGCTCGGCTATCGCATCGTGGCGTGCGCCAACGCCGTCGGCGACAGGGAGGCTACGCGCAAGGAGGGCGAGGCGTTTCTCAAGGCCTTCCCGACGAATGCCCACGCCGACAGGGTGAGGCTGCTCGCCGCAATGGCCGCCCCGGAATCGCGGCGGCTCGACGAGCTGCGGCTCATCGACCGCGACGACGTTGACCGCTCCGTGAGGGCGCAGGCGCTTTACCGCATGGCCGAGGCCACTGGCGACGCGGCGCTCTACGAGCGTTCGTTCAAGACTGATCCGGCAGGGCGGTTCGCTCCTTACGCGAAGATTGCGCACGCGACGAAGCTGCTTGCCGCAGTCGACGCGGCGGAGCGCAGGAAGGGCGTAGGGGAGCTGATGGACCTCGTCTACGGGAAGAACGCGGATGTCGCGAAGGACGCGCTTTACCTCGCCGCCGTCCACAGCTACCGCGAGGGAAACTACGGCGAGAGCTCCGCCCTCCTGAGGAAATACGCGAAGGCGCACCCGTCCGACTCGCGTGCGCAGGAGGTGGCCCGCATGACCGCGCTAAGCGAGCTCATGAACGGGAAGTACGCGGCGGCAATCGCGATTTCCGGCGACGAGACCGACGAGACGTTCCTCTATGTGAAGGCGTCTGCGAGCCTGCGCCTTGACATGAAGGACGAGGCGAGGCGCCTCTCGCGGCTTTACCTGGATTCGTTTCCTGACGGAAAGAACCGCGATGCAATGGAGCTTCAGCTTGCCCGCATGGACTTCGAGGAGGCGTCGCACTCGAAAGACCCCAAGGCGATTCTCCTGGCTGCCAAGAAGTGCCACTCGCTCTCAGGCGCTTCTGCCGACAGGATGCTTGTCGCGTGGGCGCTTGAGAACGCAGGCGACGGAGAGGGAGCCGAGGCCGAATACGCGGCAATCGCAGTGGAGTCGCCCAAGAGCCGCCTTGCCGCAGACGCGATGTACCGCAGGGCGATGTCGCTTTTGCGCAGGGAGCGGTGGGCGGCGGCCGAGCTTTCGCTTGCGGAGGCGCTCGCATCCGAGGCCCTTGGCGCAAGGCGCAGGACTTCTGCGCTCTACTGGCGCGGGATTGCCGCGTTCAGGGCCGGGCATCCAGCCGAGGCCGAGACGTATCTCAAGGAGGCGCTCGACGGCACTCTCGCGATAGACGAACGGCGCGAGGCGAGACTCGTAGTCGCCGACATCGACCTTGCGGCCGGTCGCACGAACGAGGCTGTTGCCGCGTATTCAGACCTCGTGCGCAACGGGGCGGTTGCCCGGATGAGCGCAGCGAAGACCCTTGCCGTCGGGAAGCTCCTTTCCGGCGAGGACTCGAAGATATGCGCGAGGGCGCTTGCGGCGGGAAGCTCTCCGCAGTGGCGCCAGTTCGGCTATGCGCTTCTCGGCTCCGCCGAAGAGGCCGACGGGAACCTGTCTGCCGCCGCCGATGCCTACGCAAAGTGCCTGGCCGAGCCGTGCGTCACGGACGCGGCGGCGTCGGCCGCGCTCAAGCTCGGGCTCCATCTTGTCAAGGACGGGAATCCCGCCGAGGCCGAGAAGGTGCTGAAAAAGGCAGTTGACCTCAACGACGGCGACAGGGAGGCGCGTGCGCGTGCATATCTCGGCCTTGCGGAGGCTTCGCTCCTTAGAGGCGACACGGAGTCTGCCAGGGGCTATGCCACATACGTGACGGTCCTTTTCGAAAATTCTGCCGCGGCTTCTGCCGCTAAAAAAATCCTGGAGGGAAAATGAGAGGCATCCAGGGCGACCTTGTGATCTTCGCGCTGCTGGTTTCGGCCATGGCGCACTTTGGCATCATGATCTACGCGAAACCGCTTGTCATGGTGAGCGTAGCTCCGTCGTCTGTCCGCGCCGTTCGAAAGGGGCCGATGAGGGTGACTGAGGCGGTTCCAGCCCCGGAGGCGGTGAATTTCGAGATGGTCGAGGACGTCAAGGCCGAGAAGGGTGCGCCGGAGGCCTCTGAATACGAGACCTCTGCGCCTGCGGTGGATTCCAGCCTGCCAGTGCTGGATCACGACAAGGTCAAGGCTCCGGAGCCTGACGTCAGGCCGCCGGTTGTGGCGGAGGATATTCCGGAGGTGCTTTCGTTCCCGGCGGGGCCGTCGATGCCGAGGCCTGCAGAGGCGCCTGTGGCGGACGTCGCCGCGCTGCCGCCTGCGCCCGCCAAGGCGTCTTTGAAGCCCGCCATCGACATCGGATTGCCGGTTGTGCCGTCTTTCGAGGTTCCGAAGCTCGAAAGCGCGCTGCCTTCTGCAGAGGCGCGGGGAGACGAGAGCAGCAAGATTGCGGAGACTTCCCACGACGCGCCTGCCTTCACGCCAGTCGCCGAGGTCATGGACGAGGTAAGCGAGAAAATCGTCGAAGCGGAAAAGAAGGCGGTGCGGTCCCTTGTTGACGTGTCTGCGGCGAAGGAGCTCTCGGGGGTCGTCGACATGAGCCTTGCCAAGGCTTCCTACGGAGGGTTCACCTACTTCCGCGTCACGGTTGCGCCAGGCGCGGGGCTCAAGGCCGTGCCAAAGGACCTCGTCGTCCTCCTCGATGCATCCGGCTCGATAGGCAAGGAGCGGATGAACTCCATCAGGAAGGCCGCCAAGAAGCTCCTGAGGTCGTCTTCCAACACAGGCGACAGGTTCAATCTCGTAGCATTCCGCGACCGGTTCTCGTATGCGTTCCGGGCGTGGAGGGAGTGTAAGGTCTCGTCGCTTGACGACGCCGATCGCTGGCTCGACAACGTCGCGCCATTCGGCCGCACAGACGTATTCGCAACGGTGGCGTCTGTTCTCACGCTTCCGCGCGATCCGTCGCGCCCCCTCATCGCCCTTGTCGTTACAGACGGCGAAGCCAACGAGGGCGTAAGCGCGACGTCCGAGATTCTCTCAAGGTTCACGGCGCTCAACGACGGGCTTGTGTCAGTCTATATGTATGGCGTCAAGTCTTCCGCGAACCGCGAGCTCATCGACGCGCTGACGCGCGGCAACAGGGGCGAGAGCTTCATCTTCGACGGATGGAGCTGGAAGGCTGGCTCCGGCATCGAAGGCCTTTGCGAGAAATTCAGGGATCCGGTTCTTTCCGATCTTAGGGTCGTGTTTTCGTCCGATTGCCGCGCAGAGGCATATCCGAGGCTCCTGAAGAACCTCTACAAGGGCGGCTCAGTGGAAATCGTAGGCCGAGTTCCGGCAGGCGCGAGGGAAGTCGCCTTTTCGCTCAAGGGCCTCAACGGGAAGAGCGCGTACGAGAGCTTCTTCCGCCTGCCGCTCGAAGGCGCCGCCGCCGATCCGCAGCTCGCGGCGGATTGGGAGGCGGAGCGCGCCATAGACATGAAGCTTCGTTGAAAGGAGAAATCAAAAGATGGACAAGCCATTGGTAGGGATAGTGATGGGGTCTGATTCCGACTGGCCCCTCGTGCAGAAGGCGTGCGAGACGCTCGACGGCTTCGGTGTCCAATACGAGACCCGCGTCATATCGGCGCACCGCACCCCGGAGGTAGCGATAGATTATTCCAAGACGGCCGAAGAACGCGGGCTCAAGGTCATAATCGCGGCAGCGGGCGGCGCGGCGCACCTCGGCGGCGTACTCGCGGCGGCAACGGTTCTGCCGGTCATCGGGATCCCAATGCCGGGAGGCGCCCTGAACGGGCTCGACGCCCTCTACGCGACGGTGCAGATGCCTTCCGGCGTGCCTGTCGCCACCGTCGCCTGCGGAAGCGCAGGCCCCGTAAACGCCGCGCTTCTCGCGGTGCAGATCCTCGGCGGCTCCGACGCGGCGCTTAGGGGTAAGTTCCGCGAGTTCAAGGAGGGCCTCAAGGCGAAGGTCGCCGCCGCAAACGAGAGGATCCACAAGTAAGATTGCTTACGGGAAGCCGGTTTTTTGGTATAATACGCCCTTAAAGCCCGATGTGGGCTGGAGAGGCAAGAGATACACAGCGATGGACAAGCAGTATGACGCCAAGGCCGCAGAGGCCAAGTGGTACGGATTCTGGGAGAAAAACGGGTTCTTCAGGCAGGAACCGGACGGCCGCGAGCCGTATTCGGTCGTAATCCCGCCGCCGAACGTAACGGGCATTCTCCACATGGGCCATGCGCTCAACCAGACGATTCAGGACATTCTCGTCAGGTGGAGGCGCATGCAGGGGCGGAACACCCTCTGGCTTCCCGGCACTGACCACGCCGGAATCGCCACGCAGAACGTCGTCGAGAAGGCCCTGAAAAAGGAAGGCCTGCGTCGGCAGGACCTCGGGCGCGAGAAGTTCCTTGAGAGAGTCTGGGACTGGAAGCGCCAGTACGGCGGGACGATCGTCCACCAGCAGCGCAAGCTCGGCAACTCCACGGACTGGAGTCGCGAGCGCTTCACCTTCGACGAGGGCTGCTCGAAGGCCGTTGCGAGGGTCTTCTGCCGTCTCTACGAAGAGGGCCTCGTCTACAAGGGCAACTACATCGTGAACTGGTGCCCGCGCTGCGGGACCGCGCTTGCGAACGACGAAGTGGAGCACGAGCCCAACCACGGCCACTTCTGGTATGTGAAGTATCCTGTCGTCGGCAGCGCGAAGGGCGCGGCGGGCGAGCCCTACAAAGACTACGTGATGGTCGCGACGACGCGTCCTGAGACGCTTCCCGGCGACACGGCGGTTGCCGTGAACCCGAAGGACGACCGCTACGCGCACCTCGTCGGGAAGACCGTAGTGCTGCCGCTTACCGGGCGCGAGATACCCGTCATAAGCGACGACTACGTCGATCGCGAGTTCGGAACGGGCATCGTGAAGATTACTCCGGCGCACGACCCCAACGACTTCCTCGTCGGCAAGAGGCACAACCTCGCCGAGATCAACATAATGACCGACGACGCCCACATGAACGAGCTCGCCGGCGCGAAATACTGCGGCATGGACCGCTGGGAGTGCCGCAAGGCGATAGTCGCCGATCTCGAGGAGGGCGGTTATCTCGACCACGTGGAGGACATCGACAACCAGGTCGGACACTGCTACCGCTGCCACGAGACGGTCGAGTCGCGCCTGTCGAAGCAGTGGTTCGTGAAGATGAAGCCCCTCGCGGAGCCCGCGATAGCGGCCGTCAAGTCGGGCGAGGTGAAGTTCGTCCCGGAGCGCTGGTCGAAGATCTACTTCAACTGGATGGAGAACATCCAGGACTGGTGCATAAGCCGCCAGCTCTGGTGGGGGCACAGGATTCCAGCGTACACGCTGCGCGTGAACGCTGGAATCAGTGAAGAGTTGGTTTTCGTCGCTGAGACGGCAGAGGCTGCTCTTGAGAAGGCGAAGAAGGCGACGGGCAACTCCGCGCTCACGCTCGCCGACCTCGAGCAGGATCCAGACGTCCTCGACACGTGGTTCTCCTCATGGCTTTGGCCGTTCTCGACCCTGGGCTGGCCGGAGAAGACGAAGGACCTCGACTACTACTATCCGACGAGCGACCTCGTGACGGCGCAGGACATCATATTCTTCTGGGTGGCCCGCATGATGATGGCCGGTATCCACTTCATGGGCAAGCCGCCGTTCAAGAACATCGTCATCCACGGCATCGTCCGCGCGGCGGACGGTTCGAAGATGTCGAAGTCGAAGGGCAACTCCCTCGATCCCCTTGAGCTCATCGACCAGTATTCGGCCGATGCGCTCCGCTTCTCGATTGCGCTCATAACTTCGCTCGAGTGCGACACGAAGGTGAACAAGGAGAAGTTCGAGATCGGCCGCAACTTCACGACGAAGATCTGGAACGCGGCGAAATTCCTCGAGCTTCAAGAACAGGCTCTTCCGCAGGAGGGGTTCGGGGACACCGGCGTCCCCGTCCTTTCCAAACTTTCCAACCTTTCCGCCGACGACCGCCACATGCTCTACGCGGCCGACGCCGCCTGCGCAAAGGTGAACTCCATCCTCGAGTCCTACCGCATTCAGGACGGCGCGCTTGCTGTCTATGACTTCTTCTGGACCCAGATCTGCGACGGCTACGTAGAGTACGTGAAGGACTCGCCGAACAAGGCCGCGTCTCTCGCGATCCTGCGCGACGTCATCTGGAAGGCCCTGCGCCTTCTCCATCCCTACATGCCGTTCGTCACGGAGGAAGTCGCGCACCAGCTCGGCTTCCTCGGAGCGGACGAGACGATAATGCTGCAGGAGTTCCCGAAGGGCTACTCCGACGCCGAGAAGGCGGCGTGGGGCGCGACTCAGGAGAACTACGAATTCGTCAACGCGAAGCGCGAGGCCATAACCGCCGTGCGCGCCCTCCGCGCAGAATACAGGATCCCGCCATCCGCGTTCGTGAAGGTCACCGTGGCCACTGACGAGCCTGGCGCGCGCGCAGAGGTGGAATCGCTCAAGAAGGCGATGAGGGCCGAGTCCGTCGATTTCGCGCCAGCCGGTGCGGATCTCGCGATGCCGTCCAAGATCACGCGGTTCGGAACTGTCTATCTCTCGTTGGAGGGGCTCATAGACAAGGCCGCGGAGTCGAAGCGCATCTCGGGGGAGCTTGCGAAGATATCCGGGTTCATAAAGTCCGCCGAGGCGAAGCTTGCGAACGACAACTTCGTCGCCCACGCTCCAGAGGCCGTCGTCGCGGAGGCGCGGCGCAAGCTTGCGGAGAACAGGGAAAAGGCTGCGCAGCTGGAGAAGATGGCAAGGCTCTTTGCATGATTGCCTACGTCAGAGGCTTGCTGGCCGAGAAGTCGCCCACCAAGGCCGTCATTGAGGCGGCCGGGGTGGGCTACGAGTTCCTCATCCCCATTTCCACTTACGAGAGGCTGCCGCGCGAGGGGGCGGAGGCGAAGCTACTTGCCGTGCATGTCGTCCGCGAGGACGACGAGACTCTTTTCGGATTTGCCACCGAGCCCGAGAGGGAGCTTTTTGGAAGGCTTACCGGAGTGTCGGGGGTGGGGCCGAAGACGGCGGTCGCAATACTCTCAGGCGCGTCTGCCGGAGAGCTTGCCATGTCCATAGCGTCAGGCGACGCAAGGCGCATCGCAGCGATCAAGGGCGTAGGCAAGAAGACTGCGGAAAAGATCTGCGTCGAGCTCCGCGACAAGGTCGATGCGCTCGCGTTCGGCGCCGCCGGCGTGGCGTCGCCGAAGAGTGCGGTCGCGGCGGATGCGATATCGGCCCTGCGTTCCCTCGGCTTCAACGACGAGAAGAGCGCGAAGATGGTCGCGGAGGCCATTGCGAAGTCGCCAGACGCCGACAACGCGGAGACGATAATAAAGATTGCCCTCGCCTCACGATGACGGGGCTGCATAACGAAATGAAAGGGAGTAGAAAGATGAATTCACCGAAAATGCAATGGCGTAGAGCGGCAGTGGCGGCGTTTTTCGCGGCAGCCGCTTTCGCCGCGTTTGCCGAGGTGCAGGCCGTATGGCCTTCGCTCGACGCGATGCCGGACCGTCAGCCCCACCAGATTGGCGCGATGACGGACGTCTCGAGGGCTCCTGATTTCAACCCGGATGCGCACCGCATGCCTTACATCGACTGGTCCGAGAAGCCAGCGAACCCCAATGGCGCGTGCATCATCCTCGTCTCCGGCGGGTCCTACAACTGCTGCTGCGACGTCGGGCTCGTGAAGAAATGGCGCGACAGGTTCACCGAGCTTGGCTACCAGACGGTGAATTTCGTCTATCGCACGCCGCGCCCCAACGGGCTCCCCATCTACCAGTCGGCGTGGGAGGACGGACAGCGCGCCGTGAGGCTCGTGCGCTCGCAGGCGGAGAAGCGCGGCTTCGACCCGGAGCGTATCGGCGTAATCGGCATGTCGGCGGGCGGCCATCTCGTCTGCCTCCTGGCGACGAGTTCCATGACGCCGGCCTACGCGAAGGTTGACGACCTCGACGACATTCCCTGCCACATCAACTTCTGCATAGCCAACGCGCCCGCCTACAACACGGCGACGGCTGCATCCGGGATCGCCCGTCCCGAAGACGGCACTCTCAACATGGCGCTCAAGCCGAACCCGTGCTTCAAGTTCGACGAGAAGACTTGCCCGATTTCGTTCCACCACGGTGGAGCCGACATCTATACGCCGAACGGATCGACACAGTGCTACCGCGAGATGCGCAAGCACAAGGTTCCCGCAGAGCTTCATATCTACGCCGACAGGGCGCACGGCGCCTTTGGCCTCGACGCGGCGGAGGAGTTCCTTCACCAGCTGAACTTCGACGGAAAGCTCGGCGCCGAGACGGAACGCCGAGTGTTCACCGGCGCATACACCGCCGAGCGCATCTGCGAGAATCTCTGGCCGGACGGCAAGACGCCAAACGCCCAGCACTCGCAGACGAATGCGCCGACGCTTACATGGTTCATGCCAAAGAACCGTTCCACAAAGGCGATACAGGTCGTCTTCCCCGGCGGAGGGTATACCCACTGCAACGTCAAGGGCGAGGCGCTGCCCGTCGCTGAGTATTTCAACGCCAAGGGCATGACGGTCGTCGTGGTCGAATACCGCTGCCCGCGTCCGAAGAACCTGCCCAAGCACTTGACGGCCTGGCAGGACGCGCAGCGCGCCATTCGCAAGGTAAGGAGCGAAGCCCCTGCGCGCGGGCTCGACTTCGACAGGATAGGCGCGATGGGCTTTTCGGCAGGAGGCCACCTCACGCTCATGACGGCCCTGAGCTCGACGTATTCGTCGTATCGCGCCGTTGATGCGATCGACTCCCTTTCCTGCAAGGTGCAGTGGGCCTGCCCGATATACCCGGCCTACTCCCTGACAGACGGCGACAACAAGCCCAACGCAATGGGAGGGAACGAAGATTCCGCAGTCCCCGTGCCGGAGTTCCTCTTCGACATAAACACGCCTCCGATGTGCTTCGTGCACGGCGACGCCGACGTATGGGCCGCGATGAATTCCGTGAAGGTGTGGGAGCGCCTGCGCGCAATGGGCGTGCAGAGCGACCTCCATACGCTCGCCGGGCGCGGCCACTGCTTCCAGTTCAAGGCCGCCGACGGCACAGGAAGCGCGAACTGGCTCGACAAGGTCTGGGACTTCCTGTCGCGCAAGGGATTCTGCAAATAGCCCAGGGGTAACGAATATGAAGCTATCAGGAACAATCACAGCTCTCGTGACGCCGTTCTCGGCCGACGGAGCCGTTGACTACGGCGCCCTCAAGGCGCTCGTTGAAAGACAGGCCGAGGCAGGGGTGGAGGGCATCTGCTCCGTCGGCACGTCGGGAGAGTCGCCGACTCTCTCGCACTTGGAGCACAACGAGGTCATCGAAAAGACCATCGAGTTTGCGGCGGGCCGCGTCAAGATAATCGCAGGGACTGGCGCAAACTCGACCTCCGAGGCCGTGGAGCTCACCAAGGCGGCGATAGCCTGCGGCGGGGCCGACGCGTCGCTGCAGGTGACTCCATACTACAACAAGCCGAACGCAGAGGGGCTCTACCGCCACTTCATGACGGTCGCCGACCTCGGCCTTCCCGTCATTCTATACAACGTGCCAGGCCGGACGGGCCGCGAGATACCGCTTGACGTGGTCGTGCGCCTTGCCGCCCATCCGAACATCGTCGCCATAAAGGAGGCGGCGGGTTCCGTCGAGCGCGTCTCGGCGATAAAGAACGTCTTGCCGGACTTCACTGTGCTTTCAGGCGACGACTCGCTCGCGCTGCCGATGGTCTCCGTCGGCGCGGAGGGCGTAATTTCTGTCGCCTCCAACGTGATCCCGAAGGAAATGGGCGACATGGTCCGCGCGGCGCTTTCGGGCGACTTCGCCCGCGCCCGCGAAATGCACGCGAAGTTCTATCCGCTTTTCCACGACCTCTTCATCGACGTGAATCCCGTGATGGTGAAGGAGGCGCTGTGGCTCATGGGGCTTGCGGAGCGGGTCTTCCGCCTTCCGCTCTGCGCCACGACGGACGCGAACCTCGAAAGGATGAAGGCGACTCTTTCGTCGCTCGGGCTTGCAGCAAAGGAGAGCCGCTAAGATGGACGTCTTCAACAGCCTCACGCGGCGCACCGAGACGCTGACGCCGCTCGAAGGAGGGGAAATCAGGCTCTACACCTGCGGGCCTACGGTCTATAACTTCGCGCACATCGGAAACTTCCGCGCGTATGCGTTCGAGGACATCCTGAGGCGCGTCATCCAGTTCAACGGGATGAAGGTGCGGCAGGTCATGAACCTCACCGACGTCGACGACAAGACGATCAAGGGCGCCAATGCCGCGGGAGTGGCGCTAACCGACTACACGAAGACCTACAAGGACGCGTTCTTCGCAGACCTCAAGAAGCTGAACATACAGCCTGCGGAGGTGTATCCTGCGGCTACGGACCACATTCCTGAGATGATCGCGCTCGTCCAGAAGCTGATGGAGAAGGGCGTTGCCTACCAGAGCGAGGACGGCTCCATCTACTTCAAGGTCAGGGAGTTCCCGGGCTACGGAAAGCTCGCCCACATCGACTTCGACAACCAGCGCACGGGCCTTAGGTGCGCGGCGGACGAATACGACAAGGAGAACGTCGGCGACTTCGCGCTCTGGAAGGCGTGGGAGGAGTCTGACGGCCCGGTCGGCTGGGATTCCCCGTGGGGCCGCGGCCGGCCTGGCTGGCACATCGAGTGCTCCGCGATGTCGATGAAGTATCTCGGCGAGACGTTCGACCTCCACACAGGCGGGATCGACAACCTCTTTCCGCACCACGAGAACGAGATCGCCCAGGCCGAGGCCGCGACGGGCAAGCCTTTCGTGAAGACGTGGATGCACTGCGCGCATCTGCGCGTAAACGGGGAGAAGATGTCGAAGAGCGCCGGCAACTTCTTCACCCTGCGCGACTTGATCGAGAAGGGCTGGTCCGGGCGCGAGATCCGCTACGTCCTAATCAACGCCCACTACAGGCAGGGCCTCAACTTCGCGTTCAGCGCCCTCGAGGACGCTCGCAAGTCCCTCGCGAGAATAGACGAGTGCGTTGGCAAGGCGACGGAGGGCGAGGCGCCGGACTGGGCGAAAAAGCACCTCGACGACTTCACCGCCGCGGTGAACGACGACTTGAACATCCCGAGGGCGATGGCGGCTCTCTTCGGACTTGTGCGCGACACGAACGCGCACGGCGGCGGGCCGGTCCTCGGCGTCTTCCGCAGGATGGACGAAGTCCTTGGCGTGATCTTCTTCGGCAAGGCCGAGAAGGCCGAGGTCCCGCCGGAGATCCAGGCTCTCCTCGACTTGCGCGCCGAGGCAAGGAAGGCGAAGAACTGGGCCGAGAGCGACAGGCTTCGCGACGAAATCGCCGCCGCCGGATGGGTTGTCAAGGACTCCCGCGAAGGCCAGAGCGTAGCGAAGAAATAGCCGCTATGACTTGATTTTTGGGGCCATATTTTGATATAATTCCCAACTAACGTTTCACAAAAGAGGATGATACCATCATGGCAAGTGACAATGTCGTAAGAAACAATATCTGGAAGTGGATGATTCTGGCCCTTGTTGCCGTCGTATCCATATACGTCTGCAATCCGCCGGCCGAGAAATTCCGTTTTGGCCTTGATTTGAAGGGCGGGTCGTCTTTCACGCTCGGCGTTGACACCGACAAGCTGGCGGAGTCGATAATCGCGGCCAACCCTGCGATTACGAACACGCCCGGCGCCGTCGCCCGCGAAATCGAGAAGACCCTTGAGGGCAGCGACAACCGCATCGTCGAAGTCATCAGGCGGCGCGTCGACGCCATGGGCACGAACGAGCCCGTGATCCAGAGCCTCAAGGACCATCGCCTCCTTGTGCAGCTTCCCGGAGCAGACGAGAATGTCCGCAAGGCCGCCAAGGCCAACCTCCAGTCCGCGGCGTTCCTTGAATTCCGCCTTACTCATCCGAAGAACGACCAGCTCGTCGCAAAGCTCCTTTCCCGCGACGTCGCCCCCGAGGGCTACCGCAAGAGCGGCAACGGCTACGCCCGCGTGGAGAACTGGGACAAGATTTCGAGCCGTCCCGGCTATGCCGCGCGTCTCGCCGCCTTCGAGGTTCCCGACGCCCGCTACATTTTCATGCTTGAGGACGAAGGCAACGGCATCTACCTGCCGAACTTCGTCGCGCGCACCACCGAGCCCCGCGTCACCGGCGAGGACCTCGTCTCCGCCGCCGTCGAGCGAGACCCGACCTCCGGCCAGCTCTCCATCGGCTTCAGGCTCAACGCGGAGGGCGGGCGCAAGTTCTCCACCCTCACGAGGAACTTCAAGGCGCATGGCCCGAAGAACCCGACCGACCGCGGCCGCCAGCTCGCCATCATCCTCGACGACTCCCTCATTTCCGCTCCGGTGATCCAGAGCGAAATCGGCTCCTCCGGCCAGATAACGGGCCGCTTCACCGGCCCCGAGGCCCAGAAGCTCGCCAACGAGCTCAACGCCGGTGCGCTGCCCGCGCCGATGAAGATCCTCGCCGAGACGACCGTCGCCCCAACGGTGGGCGAAGACGCGATTGCCGCCGCGAAGTGGGCGGCTTCGATAGGGTTCTCGCTCGTCGCGCTCTTCATGCTCATATACTACTGGCGCTCCGGCCTCGTGGCGGACATCGCGCTCTTCCTCGACATCGCGCTTCTCCCGGCGGCGCTCGTCATCTGCGCCAACATCCTCGGCGTCTTTGCGCACGATCCTTCGATGGGCGGCGGCGGCTCGATGCAGCTCCCCGTTCTCACGATGCCCGGCATCGCGGGCCTCGTCCTCTCGCTCGGCATGGCCGTTGACGCGAACGTGCTCATATTCGAGCGCATCCGCGAGGAGTTCATCGCGGGCAAGTTCGCGGGCGATGCCATCAAGAACGGCTACGGCCGCGCCTTCACGGCGATTCTCGACTCCAACCTCACGACCATCATCACCGGCATCATCCTCTTCGTGGTCGGAACCGGCCCCGTGCGCGGATTTGCGATCACCCTCACCGCGGGCGTCGTGATCTCCATGTTCACCGCTGTCGTCGTGACGCGCCTCATCTTCGACCACTGCGTCAATCCTGACCGCGCGAAGCCGTTCAAGATGCTCAGCATCTTCAAGAACCCGAAGTTCGACTTCATGAAGCTTACGAAGTTCACGGTGGCGGGGTCGTTCTCCTTCATCGCCGTGGCTGCCGTGATATTCGCCATCAGGTTCCTGGCGAATCCCGCATCGGTCCTCTCGGTTGACCTCACCGGCGGAACTTCCATCGTCTACAACCTCGACGAAAACGAGAAGCCCTCCGTCGCCGACATCCGCGCGGCGATCAACGACTTCGACAATGCGGCCGTCATACAGTACCAGGAAGGCGTCGGCTCCACCACGCTCCTCCTCAAGACCGGCGAGACGGCCGAGACCGACAAGGGCCGCGCCTTGGAAGGGCGCGACGTCGGCGCGTATGTGACGGGCCTTCTCCAGAAGAGCTTCCCGAAGGCCGCCTTCAAGACCGCGAGCGTTGACGAGGTTGGCTCCATCGTCGGCGCCGACCTCAAGAAGAGCGGAACCTACGCCGTCCTCTTCTCGCTTGTCGCGATCCTCGTCTACGTCGGCTTCCGCTTCCGCTTCGGCTTCGGCCTCGGCGCGCTTGTCGCGCTTGCCCACGACGCGCTATTCTCGATAGTGCTCTTCTCGCTCTGCGGCCGCCAGATATCGCTGATCGTGATTACAGCCGTCCTCACCATCATCGGCTACTCCGTCAACGACACGGTGGTCGTCTTCGACCGCGTCCGCGAGATGCTGCGCCGCGACAAGAGGCTGTCGTTCTACGACCTCTGCAACGTTGCGGTCAACTCGTGCCTCTCGCGCACGGTGATCACCTCCGTGACGACGCTCTTCGCGATTCTCGCACTGTTCGCCTTTGGCGACGGGTCGATATTCGACTTCGCCTTCATAATGCTCATTGGCATCGTCGCCGGCACGTTCAGCTCGGTGTTCATCGCGACGCCGATCATGTACTGGTGGTACAGGGGCAAACGGCCCGACGTGGAGCCGGATGAACGCTAAACGAATCGCCGCAGGGCGGCGCCAGCGCAATGGCGGCATAGCGGTAGTGGAAGGCGGAGTCGCGTCCGCCAAGGGATTTCGCGCGGCGGGCGTCGCGGCGGAGATAAAGTACAAGGGTCGCAACGACGTTGCGCTTGTCGTGGCCGACGTCCCTTGCGCCACCGCCGCCGTTTTCACGACGAACAAGGTCGCAGCGGCGCCTGTTCTCTACGATAGGGCCGTCCTCGGCCCCGCAGGCTGCTCGTCTGGAGTCAGGGCGATTCTCGCAAACTCCGGTTGCGCCAACGCATGCACGGGAACTGCAGGGCTCAAGGACGCGGGGCGCTCTGCGCGCGCGACCGAGCGCGAGCTTGGGCTTGAGAAGGGGAGCGTCCTTGTCGCCTCGACTGGCGTCATAGGCCGCCGGTTGCCGGTTGACAGGTTGCTTTCCGGGATGAAGAGCGCCGCGAAGGGCCTCGGCTCGTCGCCCGACCATTCACTCGCCGCGGAGAAGGCCGTCATGACTACCGACACCCGGCCAAAGCAGGCGTGTGCGACATGCGTGATCGGCGGGAAGAAAGTCACCGTTGGCGGGATGTCGAAGGGCTCCGGGATGATCGAGCCAAACATGGCGACGATGCTCGGCTTCATAACGACCGATGCCGCGATTTCGCCGCGCATGCTGCGCCGCGCTCTTCTCGTTGCGATAGGCAAGAGCTTCAACAGGCTCGTGGTGGATGGCGACGAATCGACAAACGACTCGGTCTTCCTCATGGCCTCGGGACTCGCCGGAAACGCGAAAATCTCGCATGGCGGAAACGACTTCAGGGTTTTCCTCGCGGCGCTTGAGTCCGTATGCGTGTCGCTCGCCCGGCAGATGGCGACCGACGGAGAGGGCGCTACGAAGTTCGTCACCGTCACGGTGAAGGGGGCGAAGAGCGAGAAGGACGCCGCGAGGGCCGCGAGGGCCGTTGCGAAGTCGCCTCTTGCGAAGACGAGCTGGTTTGGCCGCGATCCCAACTGGGGAAGGGTGCTGGCGGCTGTCGGATACTCCGGCGCGGATGTCGAGGACATGAAGGCGGAGGTCTTCTATGACGGCGTATGGGCGTTTCGCCGCGGCAAGGTAGCCGATTCCGCCCAGCTGGACCGCCTTGCGTCTGTCATGAAGAAGGACTCGTTCGAGGTCGTCGTCGATCTGCATTTGGGTCCCTATTTCTCCTCGATATACACGTGCGACTTTTCAACTGAATACGTTCACATCAATGCTGACTACACAACATGAAAGAAAAACTGACAAAGCTGGTCGTCATCGCCTTTGCGGCCGCTGCCTCCGTCTCGGCGTCTGCCGAGCAGTACGTTGACATAACCGGCGCCGGTGCGCAGAAGTACTCGGTGCAGATATCGGTCGGCGATGCCGCGTTTGCGAGAAGCCTTTCGAAGAACCTCGAGCTCTCGGGGCTTTTCAAGGTCGAGCAGCGAGGGTCCATAAGGGTCTCGGGCGTCCCTGGCACCATACACGCGGAAGGCGGCGGCAAGAGCATTGCCTGCAACGAGCGCTTTGCCGACGCAAAGTCCGCGAGGATGGCCGCGCGCAGGCTTTCGGATGCGATGGTTGAGGCCTATTCCAACGGAAAGCAGAAGGGCTTCGCGTGCGACCGAATCCTCTTCCTCAACCGCGGCAAGCAGGCGGCGAAGGGAATGAGCGTGCCGAGCGAGTTGTGCGTTTCGTATCCCGACGGGTACGACATACGCCAGCTTACAAGCGATGCGAAGATGACCATCTTCCCCCGCTGGCATGCAGAAAACGGCATCGTCTATATAAGCGACCGCAACGGAGCTCCCCAGGTGTGGGAGATGGACATCGCCTCGTCGCAGCGCCGCATGAAGTGGTCGCTCAAGGGGACCCCGGCCGGGCTTGCCGTTTCGCCTGACGGCAGGAGGATCGCGGCGATTCTTTCCTTCCAGGGCAATCCGGAACTCTACGTCATCGAGGGCGAGCGCTTCGTGAGGCTTACCAACACCCCGCTTGCAAGCGAAGGCCAGCCGGTGTGGAGCCCCGACGGACGGAAGATCGCCTACGTCTCGAACGAGTCGCGCCATCCGCAGATCTACGTTATAGACGTCGCCACCAAGGCGAAGCGCCGCCTTACGTCTCGTGGGCGCGAGAACTTCGATCCCGACTGGGGCGTGGACGGGCGCATCGCCTACATCACAAAGCGCGGAGGCGCGCAGGTGGCCGTCATGAATCCCGCAGAGGGCGACGCGACGGCGAAGCTTGTCACCGAGCCCGCGAACTGGGAGCATCCTTCCTGGTCGAAGGATGCCCGCCATCTCGCCGCGAACCGCGACCGCGCGATATTCGTGATCGACACGCTCGAAGACGGCGACAAGCCTCGCCAGATGTTCAGCGCGGCAGGCAACTTCATGTCGCCATGCTGGGCAAAGTGAGGCGGAGGGGCGGAATATGAAGATCGACGTAGCCTACGTGGCCGATCTTGCGAGGATAGAGCTTTCCGACGAGGAAAAGGCCGTCTTTCAGCCGCAGCTCGAGAGCATCGTCGGATATGTCGAGAAGATATCGTCGGTGAACGTTGACGGCGTTGAGCCGATGATGCACGGGCGTCCGCTCGTGAACGCATTCCGCGAGGACGTCGTAAGGCCCTCCATGGACGTGGAGGAGGCCCTCGCCAACGCGCCAAGGCGCACAGGCGACGAGTTTCTTCTGCCGAAAGTGGTGGAGGGCGCCGAAAGCTGAAAAAGTCTAACCGTTTTTGGTATAATAATCAAACTTATGAATGGCTACAACTGTGTTGTCTGCATAAAGCAGGTTCCTGATACGAACAAGGTGACGGGCGACGCCATGAAGGCGGACGGCACGATCAACCGCGCCGCGCTTCCTGCGGTGTTCAACCCGGAGGACAAATGCGCCCTTGAGGCGGCGTTGCAGGTAAAGGAAACCTACGGCGGAACCGTAACGGTGATCACGATGGGGCTTCCTGCGGCGGCGGCGATCCTGCGTGAGGCGCTTATGTGCGGCGCAGACCGCGCCGTGCTGGTGACCGACCGCAAGGCCGCAGGCTCCGACACGCTTGCCACGAGCTACATCCTCTCGCAGGCGGTGAAGAAGTTTTCCCCGGACCTCGTTTTCTGCGGCCGCCAGGCAATCGACGGCGACACGGCCCAGGTGGGCCCGCAGATCGGCGAAAAGCTCGACTGCGCGGTTGTGACCTATCTTGAAAAGCTCGAGCTCGACGGCTCCGTCGCCGTGGCTACGCGCGACATCGGGACGGGCGTGGAGACCTGCCGCGCCAAGCTTCCGGCGCTCTTTACCGTGACCGAGAAGTTCGGAGAGCTGCGCCCATATCAGATGCGCCTCGTGATGAAGCACAAGAACGCTGAACCGGAAACTCTTTCCTGCGACGACATCGGCTGCGAGGCCGAGCGCTGCGGCTTTGCCGGTTCCCCGACAAGCGTCAACAAGATTCAGTCGGTCGTCCTTGCGGGCGGAGAGTTCAAGGAGATTCCGGCGACTGACGAGGGCGTTTCCGGCCTCGTCGGCGAGCTGATCAAGGACCATACGATAGGGTAAGCGACATGAAGAACACACAAGGCGAAGTCTGGGTCTTTGCGGAGCAGGAGGACGGCAAGCTCTCCGAGGTTCCGTTCGAGCTGCTGGGGAAGGCGCGCGAGCTTGCGGGCCGCCTCGGCGTAAAGGTCGGCGCGGTGCTGATGGGCTCCGGAGTGGAGGGGCTTGCGGCCGAGCTTTTCGCCGGCGGTGCCGACACTGTCCATCTTATCGACGACCCTGAGCTCAAGGTCTTCCGCAACAAGGCGTATCGCCATGCGATGGTCGAGCTCGTCAAGGAGGAGAACCCTCAGATCGTCATCTTCGGGGCGACGCACATGGGGCGCGACCTCGCGCCTGCGGTCGCATCCGCGCTTAGGTGCGGGCTTACGGCCGACTGCACCGACCTCCAGATCGGCGACTACGAAGACAAGAAGACGGGCGAGAAGTTCGAGAACGTCCTTCACCAGATACGCCCAGCGTTCGGCGGCAACATCATCGCGACAATCGTGAACGCCCGCAACTGGCCGCAGATGGCGACTGTGCGCGAAGGCGTCATGAAGCCTTTGGAGAGGGGAACGGGAAACGGGGAACGGGGAACGGGAAACGGGGAACGGGGAACGGTTGTCCGCCATTCCGCGCACCTCGAAGGGGTGGAGATCCCTACCGAGGTCGTGGAAATCGTCCGCCGCGTTTCGTCCGTAAACCTCAAGGGCTCGCGCATCATCGTCGTAGGCGGCGCAGGCGTGGGCTCGAAGGAGAACTTCAAGCTTATACGCGACCTCGCGGCGGCGCTTGGCGGCGCCTTCGGCGGCAGCCGCGCAGCCGTCGACCTCGGCTACTGCGAGCACGAGCGCCAGATCGGCCAGACCGGCGTCACCGTGCGCCCGGCCCTCATGATAAGCTGCGGCGTCTCTGGCGCGGTGCAGCATCTCGCGGGCATGAAGGACTCCGCGAAGATCATCGCGATCAACACGGACCGCGACGCGCCCATTTTCCAGGTCGCCCACTACGGCATCGTCGGCGACCTCAATGCAGTAATTCCGGCGATGATAAAGGCCATAAAGAACAAGGGGCAGGACAATGGCTAACTTCTACAGGGACAACAAGGACATTGCAGACGTAATCGACGTCCTCGACCTCACGGAGGTCGCGGAGCTGCGCGAGGAAGGCTTCCGCTTTGCGAAGGAATACGACTTCGCGCCGAAAGACGCGGCGGACGCAATCGACAACTACAAGCGTGCGATCGACCTTTGCGGCGACGTGATGGCGAACCGCATTGCCCCTCTCGCCGAGGAGACCGACCAGGTCGGGAACACGCTCAACGAAGACGGCTCCGTGACGCGCGCGCCGGGGATGAAGCTTGCGATAGAGCTTTTCGGAAAGACCGGCCTCATGGGCGTCACCATTCCCTACTACCTCGGCGGCCTCAACATGCCCTGCACGGTGCTCACCGCCTGCAACGACATCGTAAGCCGTGGCGACGCCTCTCTCATGAACCTCTTCGGCCTTCAGGGCATCGCCGAGACGATAAACTCCTTCGGCGACGAGGAACTTAAGAAGAAATACGTCCCGAAGCTCGTCTCTGGCGAGTGGACTGGCGCAATGGTCCTCACCGAGCCTGACGCTGGCTCCGACCTCCAGAGCGTAAAGACTACCGCTCGGCAGGACGAGAACGGCAACTGGTTCGTGAACGGCGTAAAGCGCTTCATCACCAACGGCTGCGGCGAGGTCCTCATCGTGCTCGCCCGCACGGAGCCCGAGTTCACCGACGGGCGCGGCCTTAGCTGCCTCTTGGTCGAGAAGGGGCCGTGGGTCAAGGTGCGCCGCCTCGAGAACAAGCTCGGCATCCACGGATCGCCTACTTGCGAGATGGTGTTCACCGACGCTCCCGCGAAGCTGATCGGCCTTAGAAAGCGCGGCCTCATCACCTACGTGATGGCGCTCATGAACGGGGCGCGCATGGGAATCGCCGCGCAGGGCACTGGCATCGGCGAGGCGGCCTACCGCGCCGCGCGCGACTACGCCGCGAGCCGCAGGCAGTTCGGCGTCACGATCGACACGTTCCCTGCGCTGCGCGAGATCCTTTCGACGATGAGCGTTGAGCTCCAGGCTTCGCGCCTTCTCACCTACTACTCGGCGAAGTGCGTCGACCTGGAAGCCGGCCTCGAGCGGAAGTTCGAGACCTTGAAGGGCTCTCCCGACGCGGCAGCAGTGCGCACGAGGATGAAGAAATACGCCGCGTTCAACAAGATGCTTACGCCCATGGCGAAGTACTACGGTTCGGAGATGTCGATGCGCAACGCGATGTCCGCGATATCCGTGCTCGGCGGCTCCGGCTACATGAAGGACTACCCCGTCGAGCGCTACCTCCGCGACAGCCGCATAGCGACGATCTACGAGGGCACTTCGCAGCTGCAGGTCGTGGCGGCTACGGCCGGGGTCTCCGGCGGGCTTGTCGCGCAGGTCGTAGAAGACATCCTCGGCGAGGGGTGGGCTTCAGCTCATCCGCGCATGGCCGACCTCCTTAAGAGGCTTGACGACGCCGTCGCCTTCACGAAGGGCCGCGAGGACTCGAAGTCCTACCACGACCTCTCTTCGCGCAGGCTCGTGGATGCCGGAATCGCGCTCGTCGTCGCGGCGCTTTTCGTGAAGGCCGAGGAGCGCCTGCCCGCAAAGAAGGCGGCTCTCTGGCACTGGCTCAGCAGGCAGTTCCCGCGCGTGCGCGCCGGACTGGAGGAAGTTATGTCTGGCTACGCCGGGGACGTGGAGGAGTTCGAGACCCTCGCCCCCATGCCTGCTGAGGCGTGAGGACCTTGGAGTAAATCTTTAGGAAGGAACAGACCATGATAAAGGAAAGCAGCGTCGGGAAGCGCATACGCAGCTATCGGGAAAACCTCGACATGAGCGTTTACGACCTTTCCCAGAAGAGTGGAATCGACGAGAAGGTGATCAACTCCATCGAGAAGGGCGAGGTCATCCCCGCGCTTGGAGTGCTTACGAAGATTTCGCGCGCCCTTGGCCAGCGCCTCGGGACGTTCATGGACGACCAGTTCAAGCCCGATCCCATCATAACGCGCGCCGCCGACCTCGACTCCGTGAAGGTCGCGAAGGAGGGCGTGAACACGCTCGGGTACTCGAGCCATTCGCTCGCCCTCGGCAAGCCCGACCGCCACATGGACCCGTTCCGCATAGAGTTCGCCGCGGACGGAGTTGACGATTCCTCTTCCCACGAGGGGGAGGAGCTCATAATCTGCCTCGCAGGCCAGGTGGAGCTCGTCTACGGCAACGACTCGTTCGTGCTTGAGCCCGGCGACACGGCCTACTACAACGCTGTCGTAAAGCACTCTCTCAAGGCGGTCGGCGGAAAGCCGGCCAGCATCTACGGCATAGTCTACATGCCGTTCTGACCTGGAGGAATCTGTCATGGCGTGGTTTCAGCAAAAGTCCGAGAAGCCGAGCATCCCGCCCGCCAAGGCCATTTGGGCGGTCTGCCCGAAGTGCAAGAGCCACTTCTCGAAGGCGGCCTGGAAAAAGGCCGGGGCAATTTGCCCGAAGTGCAACTACCACGGGCGGCTGCCAGTGCGCGAGCGCATAGCGGAGATTGCCGACAAGGGGACTTTCGCCGAGGTGTTCCGTGGGGTTTCGTATTCCGACCACCTCAAGTTCCACGACGCGACGGGGCCCTACAAGGCAAAGGTCGAGGCTGCAATTGCGAAATCCGGGGAAACCGAATCCATCGTAGTCGGCACCTGCGAGATCGGCGGCCACAAGGCGATGCTTGGCGTGATGGACTTCGCGTTCATGGGCGGATCGCTTGGAACGGGAACGGGCGAGCGGATAGCGCGCGCCTGCGAGCAGGCGATAGCCGAAAGGCGGCCTCTCGTCATTTTCTCCGCGTCTGGCGGAGCGCGCATGCACGAGGGCATCCTCTCGCTCATGCAGATGGCGAAGACTTCCGCCGCGATAGCGAGGCTCAAGGAGGCGGGGCTCCCTTATCTTTCCGTCCTCACGGATCCCACGACCGGAGGCGTCTCCGCGTCCTACGCGATGCTTGGCGACATCAACATCACCGAGCCTCGCGCCCTCATCGGCTTTGCGGGGCGCCGCGTAATAGAGAACACAATCCACCAGAAGCTTCCGCCGGACTTCCAGTCGGCAGAGTACCTTGAGAAGCACGGCTTCATCGACAGGATCGTGGAGCGCGGAGAGCTCAAGGCGTTTCTCGCCAAGATCCTCTGGTATTGCGGTTTCTGACGCGGCATTTTTCGGCTAAAGGCTTTTCGAGGAGGAGATCTAAATGGCAAAGAAGAAGACTGCGATGGACTGCGTGAGGCTTGCGCGCGACCCCGGTCGCCCGCATCTCAAGGATTTCATCTCCCTTGCGTTTTCCGATTTCGTGGAGCTGCACGGCGACAGGCTCGTGAACGACGACAGGGGGCTTGTCGGCGGATTTGCGACGATAGACGGCGAGAGGGTGATGCTGCTTGGCCACAACAAGGGCTCTACCGTCGAGGAGAACATGGAGGCCAATTTCGGAATGGCCAACCCCGACGGCTACCGCAAGGCGATGCGCCTTGCGAAGCTGGCGGAGAAGTTCCACCTTCCGGTCGTCACGTTTGTCGATACCCCCGGCGCGTACCCCGGGCGCGAAGCCGAGGAGCGCGGGCAGGCAGAGGCGATTGCGAAGAGCCTTGAGTTCTTCTCGCGCCTTGCGACGCCTGTGGTGGTCGTAGTGACGGGAGAGGGCGGCTCAGGCGGCGCGCTTGCGATTGCCGTCGGCGACAAGATTCTCATGATGGAGAACGCCGTCTATTCCGTGATATCCCCCGAGGGATGCGCGGGCATTCTCTGGCCCGACGGCTCCAAGG
>Ga0265300_10000248_pt1 | contig 57868 bp, 47 predicted proteins | sample AusTroGonzalo_MG_FD_193482 | JGI IMG/M metagenome (GOLD analysis project Ga0265300, IMG submission 193482) | Bovine rumen microbial communities from tropical cattle in Woodstock, Queensland, Australia - Gonzalo_03 | ecosystem: Host-associated > Mammals > Digestive system > Stomach > Rumen ... | reverse complement strand
GACGCTCTTGCGAATCTCGGCGGGGTCGCCGCGGCCCGTGATGCCCTCGTAGTATTTCAAGATCTCCTTCTCATGGTCCTGCAGCTCCTTCAGCGCGGCTCCCTCGGGGTGGCGCAGGTAGTAGAAATAGATGGCCTTGGTCAGGTCGTTCATCCTGACCTCGGCGTCGCCCATGTCTGAGAGGAGGATGCGTCCGTCGGTGGTGATGCGCAGCCGGCTCAGCTTCACCCTGTATCCCAGGATCATGTCAAGCTCCTCGATCGTGATGCCGAACTCGCGCTCGATCTCCTCCCATTTGTCGAGGATGGCCTGCGTGCGCGGGTCGAGAGGCTCCTCTTCCGGGGCCCGGTACTCCGCGCAGGGCGTTTCCTCTTCTTCGACGGAGAGGATGACCTCATTGAAGGCAGGAATCTCCGGGCAGCGGCCCTTGGCGGCCTTGCTTCGTTTCATCTTCTTGCCATCAGGCCTGATCCCGGCAGAGTCTATCCATAACCCGGCATCCTGCAGGATGTCAATGCTCTTTGGTTCTTGTGTGGCGCGAAGGAATTCGAGGAAGAAGGCAGCTTCCTCTTTGATATTCTCTCCCGCAGATTTAGGGATGACATGGAAGCGGGTAATGCCATCGATGCGGTAGAGGAAACCAGACTCGTCGCCCAAGGATGCCGTTTGTCGGATTCGCCCGTACATCCCTTCGACGGGGACGGTGGCCTCGCTCCCGGGGAACAGGTAGCTGAGTAACTCCGGCGTCAGCCGGTCCGCAAGCTCGGGTAGGTAGATGAAAGTGAACCCTGCAACGGCGAAGCGATGCCGGATTTCCCGCCAGAAGCCGCGCACGAAGAAGCGGGACACACCCTTGCTGCCGTCCACATAGAGGACGGTCCGGTCCTTCAGGAACGGGATGGTGGTATGGACTGTCTTATCTTTGTTTCCTTGCATGAGATGATTCACTATCAAATACAAAGATAATTATTCTGCTACGAATCCCGTTCTTCAAATTGCTGCAAGCCTTGCAGGTTTTTCGTTTCCTTGAGAAGCGGGCCATACCTTTGCACCAGCAAACCAACAAAAACCAATCGAAGCCATGAAAATCTACAACGTGATTATCCTGGACGAAAGCGGGAGCATGTCGTCCGTCTACAAGGAAACCCTCCAGAGCATGAACGAGGTCCTGTCCGGCATCCGCAAGGACGAGGCGGAGCACCCTGATCAGGAACACAATGTGACCATCGTCACGTTTGAAGGGAACGGGATCAAGGGTATCAAGCTGCGCCGCGACCGCGTACCAGTGCGTGAGGTCAGGGACTTCACGGAAGAAGACTACCGTCCCGGCGGATGTACGCCGCTCCACGATGCGATGGGCAAGACCCTGAACGAGATGACCGGCCTCGTCCAGAAGGAGGATCGTGTCATGGTCACCGTCATCACCGACGGCTATGAGAACAGCTCCGAGGAGTACGATGGAAAGACCATCAAGGCGATGGTGAGTCGACTGCGCGAGAAGGGGTGGGTGTTCGCCTACATCGGGGCGAACCAGGACGCCATCCAGGAGGCGGGACGCCTGAACATCTCCAATGCGTTGAACTACGAGCCGACGGCAGAGGGGATGATGAGTATGAGCGTCCGCTGGAAAAAGGCGCACAACAGGATGTCGAAGTGCATGTCGGGGGAGTTGGAGGAAACTTGTCTCAACATGCTGTTTGATGACGGCGAAAATTCTTAATGATTGGAGTGAAAGAATTGTGTGGGCCAAAGGTAGAGATAAAAGAAACAATCTTAATTTCCACATGAACAGAAGACCCAAGAGCATCCCATTCGACAGCGACAAGAGCTGCAACGCGATGATGGAATCGTCGCTGAAACAGGTATCCTGCCTGAACCGTATCTACAAGGAAGTGAACATGTCGGGCTATACGGCCGAAGTGGTCGAACGACTGAAGAAGGACATTTCCTTCATCTCGAAAAAGTACGATATCGGCACCCGTTCGGCCGTGCTGATGGCGGCCATCCTCGAGAAGACGAACACGGGAGGCGGCGTGGACAAGGAGGACCTGGCCAATTACATCGGGTGCTCGAATATCGAGTTCATCAGCTGCGGCGCCGACCTGCGGGAGCTGGAGAAGAAGGGCATCATCCAGGTGAACAACTGCCACCGCGAGGTCTTTCGCATCACGAACGAGGCGTTCAAGGCCATCGAGAAGGATGCGGATTTCGTGCCCCCGAAGATGTCGGGCCTGACGGCCGAAGAGCTCTTCATGCGTATCCGGGGTTGCTTCATCCGCTACCGCAAGGACGACATCGATGAGGACCGCCTCATCGAGGAGCTGGACAGCCTGGTCCACAACAACGACCACCTGACATTCTGCAGGAAAGCGCTGGATTCGGCACTCTACGGCCGTTGTGACGACACGGAGCGCAGGATGTTCTTCTACCTGTGCCACCGCTATGTGATGCATGGGGAGTCGTCGGTGGAGGTCGACACGCTGCTTCATTTCGTCGACGGGATGATACTCGACCCGATAACGGCGCGCAACTGTCTGAGTGCCGGTTCGACGGACATGCAGACCTCCGGCCTCGTGGAATTCGCCAACGAGGACGGCATGGCGAACACCGAAGCCCTGTCCCTCTCAGATGTCGTGCGCAACGAGTTTCTGGGGGATGTCGAGCGGAAGGAACCGCCCAAGGAGACGAACAGCGACTTGGTGAGCGCCGATTCCATCGTAGCGAAGGAACTGTTCTACAACGAGGCCGAGGCCGTGCAGATCGGCCGCTTGGCCGGGCTGCTCGAAGAGGAGAACTACCAGGGCATTCGTGCGCGCCTGGCTGAGACGGGCATGCGCAAGGGTTTCAACGTCCTGTTCTACGGCGCCCCCGGCACCGGCAAGACGGCCAGCGCCTTCGAGTTGGCGCGCCGCAGCGGCCGCGACATCTTCGTCATCGACATGTCGAAGCTCCGCAGCAAATGGGTGGGGGACAGTGAGAAGTGCATCAAGAGCGTCTTCAGCATCTACCGCCGCATGTGCCGCAAGAACGGACGCGTTCCCATCCTCCTGTTCAATGAGGCGGACGCTATCTTCATGAAGCGTATCGAGAATGTGGAGCATAGCGTGGACCAGATGAACAACACGATGCAGAACATCATCCTGCAGGAGATGGAAAACCTCGACGGCATCCTCATCGCCACGACGAACCTCGTGGGCAACCTCGACCCCGCATTCGAGCGCCGCTTCCTCTTCAAGGTGGAGTTCCACAAGCCAGACGCCGCATCGCGCGCGAAGATTTGGAAGTCGATGATAGGCAGCCTTTCGGAGGCCGACGCCACGACGCTCGCCGGACGCTATGAGTTTTCTGGCGGCAACATTGAGAACGTGGCACGCAAGAGCTCCGTGGAGTATGTCCTCACGGGTCAGCAGCCCACCGTCGACACCCTTTCGACGTTCTGTGAGGAGGAAACCTACGCCAAGGCGGAACGCAAGCGGATAGGGTTCTAAGTCAGATGATCCTCATGCCGGTTCCCCAGAACTCGGCGTTGAGCAAGTTGGCGGCGGCGATGAGGCCTTCGATCTTGTCGGCCATCTCCTGCGCCTTCTCTGCCCGCACGCAGAAGCGGAGCCGGCGGTCCGGCTTCAGCCGTATGTGCACGGTGATGAACCACTCGTCAGCTATCATCGAGTATTGCTCGCCGAGCTCGTCCAGTTTGGCCCGCAGCACCTGTCCGTAGATGGTGGAGGCCATCGTCTCCTGCTCCTTCTCCAGGACGACGTCCTCGGCCCTGTCCTCCATGACGTACATGGCTTCCGCCAGGAACCGCAGCAGCAGGACGACGGACTCCTCTTTATAGGAGACGCATACGGCGTTTCCCCTGGGCCCCAGGGTGCTGATGCGCGTCTGCCCCCGTCCCTGCAGCTCAAGGCGGAGGGGATAGCCGTCCAGGTCGACGGCAAGGCTACCGTCGGCGTTCTCCGTCACGTCGAAGTCCGTCTCGCGGAGGAGAGACAGCAGCCGCACCCTGTCCACGGATTTCACATAGTCCAGGTTCAGCTCGGCCCTGACCACCCAGTGGTCCGCCAGGTAGAAGAAGAGCTCGTCACGCATAAACTCCCTGCTAACATCCATGCGGTATTCCGCCATTCTGCGCAGGGTGCGTTCATCGGCCACCAGGTCGATGATGGATTGCCACTCCGGTGGCGCCAGTTGTTCCATTCTCAAAGACATGTTCATCGTTCGTCATCGTATACATTAACATATACACGTCTCACATGAAAAACTTTCATCGTAGGTTGAGTGAAAGAAAAGAGGAGGATGGCGGTAGGTATAAATGTAAGCGACAACAAACCTACACGATATGGCAAACATCACAGTCAACACGACCGAGCTCATGGAGCTGCTCGAAGTCACGCCGGCGGACCAGAACCTAATGCTGGTAGGCCGCCACGGTATCGGCAAGTCCGAGATCCTCACCCATTACTATAACGCGCTAGGCATGCGCGTGGTACCGCTGTTTCTGGGCCAGATGTCCGACCCGGGCGACCTGATCGGCATCCCGAACCGCAACGACGCCACCGGCAAGACGGAGTTCATGCCGCCGTACTGGTTCCCGCTGGACGGCAAGCCCATCGTCCTGTTCCTCGACGAGCTGAACCGCGCCCGCCCGGAAATCCTGCAGACCATCATGGACCTGGCGCTGAACCGCACGCTCGCGGGACGAAGCCTGCCGGATGGCAGCCGCATCATCAGTGCTGTGAACGAGGGCGGCCAGTACCAGCTCACGGACCTTGACCCGGCGCTCATCTCGCGCTTCAACATCGTGAACTTCCGCCCCACGGTGCAGGAGTGGCTGCTGTGGGCGAAAAAGGCCGGCGTAGACAACCGCGTCATCGAGTTCATCCAAGAGAACGGCATCTGGCTGGACAAGGACCCCGATGCCCGCGAGGACGCCGACACGGGCCTGGACAAGAACCCGGACCGCCGTGGCTGGAAGCGCGTGTCGGACATTATCAACGGACGGCCGGAACTGGGCGGCGTGATGACCAAGGCCATCTCGTCCGTTGTGGGCGCGAAGGCAGCCAGCGCTTTCCTCTCCAACGTCGCCGCTCGCAAGATTGTCTCCGGACGGGACGTCCTGATGAACTTCTCCAAGGTGCGCTCCCGCCTCGACGAGTATGAGCTGCACCAGCTCTCCGTCGTCAACGACGGCGTGTACCGCTTCCTCGAGGTGGAGAAGGTGCCGGAGAAGGACCTGGAGACGGTGAAGAAGAACGCCGAAGCATACTTCGACTATCTGTCTCACGACAAAAAGGAGGCGGCGGCGCACTTCGCCTCGCTGTATGTGTCGAGCACGTATCCGAATGCCGTGTCGTTCCTGGCGCAGAAGTGCCAGCTGCTGACCATGTCGATGGTCATCTACGTCAAGAGCATCAAAGCGGCATGAAAGACAGGATAACAGCGATACTGGAACGTTGGTTCCTCGACGAACCGCCCCTCTTTCAGGTGGTGTGCGCGCACGAACTGGTGCCCAACGCCCAGATGGCGTGCCCCGTGCGCTGCGGCCGCCGCCGCATCGAATACAACCCCGACTTCCTCGACCAGATGACGGACCGCGGACTTGAGGAAGCGCTGCGGACGGAAGCCGTACGCATCCTCCTGAAGCACCCTTACGAGCGCAAGCCCGAAGGGTGCAGCCAGGAGGCCATGGCCATCGGCTCAAACCTCGTTGTGGGCGACAACTACTGCTACTCGGCCCTGCGCATCGAGAAGCCCGCGGACTTCGGTCTGCCGGGTGGGAAGGCGTACGAGTGGTACTCCCGCGAGATTCAGCAGCGTCTCCAGCAGGAGGGCGGAGGGTCCGGGGAGGGGGAGCCCTCACAGGAGAAGGAGCAGGCTCAGGAGCAAAGAAAGGCCCGCTCCCGCGACCTCTCGGAGCTGTGGGAGGAGGACGATCTGACGGTGTCGCTCGTCAACGGCATCATCGAGGGCGTCAAAGAATGGGGCTCACTGGAGGGGAGCCTGGCAGAGATGCTCAAGGCATCCACGCGGGCGAAGATCGATTGGCGCAAGGTAATGTCGGGCTTCCGGGCAAGCATCCTTTCCTCGAAGCGCAAACTCACGCGCATGCGTCCCAACCGCCGCACCGGATTCCTGAACATGGGTTCCATGCGCCGCTTCGACACGCGCCTGCTGGTGGCCGTCGACGTGAGCGGCTCCATCAGCAGCGAGAGCCTGAGATACTTCTACGGCGTGGTCAACAGCGCGTTCCGCTACGGCTTCGAGGCGGTGGACGTCATCCAGTTCGACTGCGGCGTGCGGGCCGTGCAGAGTTTGAAGAAGGTCGTCCGCGAGACCATCGCCTTGGGCCGCGGCGGCACGAGCTTCCAAGAGCCCATCGACTATGCCGTGGAGAACGGCTACGACGGCCTGGTCATCCTGACCGACGGATATGCTCCGCAGCCGGATATCCCGCCGCACATGCGAAGCAAGATCATCTGGGTGTGCGAAGACCAGAAGTGCTATGAGCAACACCACAAGTGGATGGAGCAGTCGGGGAGAGTATGTACCATGGAACTAGCGTAAGAAAAAGGAGAAGACGATGAAACTACGAGAAATGGGCGAGGAGGCGATCCTCATGGAGGCACTCCGCGCCGTGCCGGACTACCGCGAGAAGATCCGCGAAACCGGGAAGTTTATTCTGGAGGACTGCGTTCGTGATGCGATGAAGCGGATCGAATACCTGTTCCGCGCCGACCGGGGCCTGCGGTCATACGACCCACTGGGGCCGCAGAACCGCGGCAAGCTGGAGACGCTGCTGGCGTACTTCCGGCCAAAGGTTATAGATGCCATACGACCTGTTCAGCAACGTTACATGCAGAACCGCATGGTGTCGGAGATCAATGCCACGGCCGCCAAGGGCCTCCTCCAGTCGGTGTTCGCCGAGAGGGGCCTGCCGGCCGAGGTCGAAGGGCAACGCTACCGCGCGAAGGTGGAGGTCAGGCTGGCACCGTCGCTTCGGGTTAAGTTCTATGTCCGCTACCGCGACCTGAACGAAAAGGAGGGCGTCGCCGAAGATGTCGTGCAGGCCGTTCTGGACCTGAAGGACGCCGTCACGCGGCTGGGCAGCGGCGTCATGATGAGCAGGAGGTAAAAGGGTTCAACACCAATACAAGGTGGGCGCTGCGGGTTACAGCTGGCCCTTGAGTGCGAGTTTAGTTTGGTCCTCGATTTTCATGACCATCAGATTCCGCTCATGTTCTATCCGCCGATCACGTATCTTCTGGTCGATATCATCGATAAGGTCTTTTATTAAGGCGATGCTCTTGTCGAACAGATGGACGAACGCGGCAAAGTTGTCGGGCTGCATGGCAATGATGGGGCCATAGTCATATAGTCTGCCCGAATATCCGGTCCGTGCCTTATATCCCTTCCATTCATCATTTTTCGAGAGCACATAGCTCATGTTCGGGAACGCGACAACGAAATGCCCGTTCTCGAGCTTTATGTCTTTCCGTGAGACTCCGCTGCGGATAAGGGCTAGCACGGCTGCTTCCATCATGCCATTCTGGGGACAGAAATGGTCTTCGGAAAAGGCTTCGACCGCATCATCCCAGCTGTCGTAAACAAGATCATAAAAGATTTTGTCCCGGTCGAGGGAGTGCCTATAGGAATGCGCCCTCTGGACGAGCCCTGCCCGTTTTCTAATGACTCCTTCGAGTGTCTGTTTCGGGTCAACGATTGGGTTTTGTAGATTCATGGAATCTTTGTCGCTCTCTTTGCTATATGGATTGTTGGTAGGGATTATCAGATACGGGACAGTTTGTCCACGTTCAAGCGCACGTGTCCTCCGGCACTGACCTTGTCGGCGGCCCACACAAGGCGGCCAAGATGGCTCGAACGAACTTCCGGTGCACGGAAATGCATGTGGCACTTGATAGCACCTGTCTCGTCTGCCGTCAGGCGAAGTCCGCAGACATCGCTGAGGATGCCGACGGAGCGGCGTCCGTGCCCATGGAAGCCCATGGCGTCGCGGTGATGGGAAGTACATACGTCATGCAGCAGCGTCCCCAGGATGACGCTGTCGCGGGACAGCCCACGGCGGTGGGAGAGCGCAAACTGGCACGCCTCAAGGGAGTGCCGCGCCAGGCCGCCCGCCACGCGGTGGTGGGAGTGGCAGCGGGCTCTGAAGAAGTCGCTCTTGCAAAGATAGTCTATGACCGCGTCGATGCCCTCGCGGTTCGTGCTGCGCAGCAAGCGCAGGGTCTCCTGTCTGATTTGTTCGTCCGTCATGATTTCTGTGATTTCTCGCTTATTTATACGTAAGGAGATCGAAAATCTTTCACGGACGCACATCCTACTCATCCAAATAATGGTGTCTCTTGAGAATTTCTTAAGAACCTACTATTTCTTCAGCTTGCAGATATCGCGGGCGAGCCAGTCCATAGTTTTGGGGAAACGGTCGGTTTCCACGAAGTCCGTATCACCCTTCACGCCGTCTACTTCCAGCTCGAGGGCGGTTTCACCGGTTTCGGCGTCAATGATGCTCAGCGTGCCGAAGACCCGGATGAAGCAGCTGCCCCACATGCCGGGGCCCTGTTTGCGCTCGAATTCCTTTACCTTGAAGACAAGTCTATATGGAGCATCCCCCTCGTTCACGAGTTTGAGCCCTTTGGAATTATCGTTGAAAGAGTTGTAGAAGGCTTCGTCCATGAGCTTGACACGGGTATCATATTCTTCTCCGCACCAGTCCTTGAAATTTCCTTCTTTTTCGAAGACCGCATCAGAAAGGTCGATCGTCCATGTGGCAGTCGCATCTTCCTTGAGAACAGAGAGATCCCCTTTGGTCACTTTGAGGGGTTTGGCCGCGAAAGCAGAAATCGCCGTCAACAGCAATACGGTGGTGGTAAGTGCAATTCGTTTCATGATGGTATGATAATTTGAGTCCTTATATCGTGCAGTCTGTTGTTACAAAGTTATTTTTTTCTATTCACATATACAACCGTTTCGCAAAAGGCGATGGATTTTAGATAAACTTTTGCTAAATTTGAAAATAAAGAAAGATTTTCCTCGAATATGCGTATATATGAGAGAAAACCGGCAATGAAACATAACAAAGCATGAAAATCATTCATACGGCAGACCTTCATCTGGGGCAGATCATCTACCAGTGCTACGACAGGGTAGACGAGCATGCGCACTTCTTCGCACAGCTGGAAAAGTGGTGCGCAGCGGAGCGCCCCGACGCCCTTGTCGTCAGCGGCGACATCTTCGACATCCAGCAGCCGAGCGCAGCCGCCCGGCAGTTCTTCAACGAGCGGTTCGTGTCGTTGGCCCGTAAGAATCCGGCCATGACGATCGTCATCACAGCAGGCAACCACGACTCGGCTGCACGCATCCAGGCGGACCGCTCCGTCTGGGAGCTGGCCAACGTCCGCCTCGTGGGCGTAGCCCCGTCTGCGGATGCCGGAAAAGGCGATGACAGGTGGCAGGACAACTATATCGTGCGCCTGGACGCAGGATACATCGTGGCCCTGCCGTACATGGTGGGGGACCGCAGAACCCAGGTCCAGGCGCTGCTCGACCGGGTAGCCGCAGAGAACACCGAAGGCAAGCCGGTCGTGCTGACCGCGCACCTGGCCGTCACGGGATCGGACGTGACAGGGCACGGCGAAATCGGGACGATCCGCACGCAGGATGTCTCCGTCCTCGGAACGGGCTATGACTATCTGGCCCTGGGCCATATCCACAAGCCGCAGACCCTCGGGCATCCCGAGGACGACTTGAAAAAGGAAGCCGTGACATACCCTTCGGGCGTTGCCCGCTACAGCGGAAGCGCCCTCCATGTGAGCTGCGACGAGGACTATCCCCATACAGTAAGCGTCGCGGAGATGACCAGGCATGGCGGAGACGTGACCATCCGCCAACTGCGCATTATCGAGCTGAGGCATTTCTATGTCCTTCCTGAAAAGGGCGCGTATGGTTCTGCGGAGGAGGCCGTTGCAGGGATAAAGGCATTCTGTAATTCCGATAAATGCGGCTACTTTTTTCTTTGCGTCGATTATCAGGCAGCTTTGCCGTCAAACTTCAATCAGCTTGTCTACGAGACTATCACCGGGCATGAGGAGAAAGCGCGGTATAATCCGAAGATCAAATGGGTAGGGGCGCCTGATGAGCCGGTCAGAGAGGGGGGTAAGCCCGGGTTTGCCGTAGCGGAGCTGCAGCAGATGCAGGATCCCGTGGAATTCATTAAAAAAACGCTCGACCAGTATCCAAACCTGGATCTCGATATGGTCCGGGCAGCTTTCGAGGAGGTAAAGGAGGAAATGCACCGTATGGAGGAGGACAAGGCATGAAAATAAAGAAACTGAAAATCCGGAACATCGCCTCGATTGAGGCGGCGGATATCGATTTTGAAAAGGACCTGATGGATGCAGGGACAGGTCTTCCTGCATCGATGTTCCTGATTTCCGGAGATACGGGAACCGGAAAGTCGGTGATTCTTGACTGTATCTCCATGGCGCTGTATGGCACGACGCCCCGCATTGCCGCTATCCTGGGGAAAAATGACAACAAATACAGGAATGCCGAGGGACAGCAAGTTAAAATCAATGCCATCGAACAATATACACGCCTGGGTATTACCGAAAAAGATGAATGCTACAGCGAGCTTGTTTTTGAGGGCAATGACGGCTTGGAATACACGTCGAAATTCAAGTTGGGCGTCCTGCGCGGGAATACCGACAAAAACACGGGGGAACGCTACCTGAAATACAGAACGCCCGAAATGAGCGTAAGCGTAGGCAGTCAAAGCTATTTCAGGGGAGAAGCCCACAAAAAGATAGAAGAAGCCGTAGGCCTGACGTTTGAACAGTTCGGGCGCATGGCCATGCTGGCCCAGGGACAGTTTGCCGCTTTCCTGACCGGCGACAAAAAGGAACGCGAACTCATCCTTGAGCAGCTGACGAACACCGAACATTTCTCGCGCTACGGCGAAGCCATCAAGCGCCTTTTCAACAAGGCCAGGTCTGCAAAAGATGAAGCACAAACCGTCTATGACACGGAGAAGGGACATACCCTTCCTCAGGAAGAGTTGGATGCACTGAAGCAGCAACTAGAAGAAGCAGAGAAGAACAGGAACGAGAATGACGGGAAAATCAGCGAAAACGGCCGCCGCCTCGACGAGATGAAGAAATACGAGACGGCCGTCGCCACTCTCCGGACGGAATCGGAAAAGAAAAAAAATCTTGAGCAAGCCGTCAAGAGCGATGAATACAGCAAGGCCAAGAAACTGGCCGCGGACTGGGAGAGCACCGTAACCGAGCGGCAGCGGCTGCAGGACCTCCGTGACGCCGGGAAAAACCTGGACGCGGCGAAGACCAAAGAACAAGACCTTGCGAAAACATTCCATACATTGGATGCGGACCTGGCTTTCCGGAGGCAGCAGGCTGACGACCGCGAGGCGGCGCTGAAGGACAAGCAGTCCTGGCTCGAAGCCCGAAAGGACCGGGACGCCATGTATGGCCATGCCGGAGAGACGCTGCTGAAGATGAACAACTATGAGCATGTTCTTACCGAGATGGCCGGCCTGACCGAAAAGCAGAAAATAGAGGACGGGAAGACGCAGGGGCTGGTCGACGCTGCTGCGGAGAAGAACCGGCTCGTTCAGGAGGCAAAAAAGGCCGTCGACGACAAGCAGGGCGAGATCGACGCGTTGATCAGGCAGCGGGATGCCCTTGATCTCGAGAACACCAATAAAGAGCTGGAAAAGATCAGGAACGAGATGACGGCCCTAAACCTGCTGATCAACGAAATAGCGGCCTGCACCGACGCGGAAAAGGCTTGCGGCGACCTTCGGAATGAAATTACGGAGGACGAGAAGAAACGCAAAGCGTTGGATGAAAAGCTGCAAAATGCGGGCACCGCCTATGAGACCGCCAAAACGGCCCGTGACATCGCCCGGAACTGCTATACCACGATGAGCAGCAGCTTGGAAGACACACTGGTCAATCTCCGGCAGCAACTCGTCGAGGAGAACGAGACCATATGCCCTTTGTGCGGACAGAAGATCGAGAAGATCACCGACGACTTCAAGGGACGCCTCACTGAACTAGGCCAGTTACGGAAAGAAGCCGATGACCGGTTCACTAAAGCCAAGGAAGAATATGAGGTGGCGTTAGGTGTGCAGAAACAATTCTCCGGCGCGCTTGACAGGAAGAAAGAGGACCTGCAGAGGAAGGAAGAGGCGCTGAAGCGTCAGAAGGATAACATTTCCAGGAAAGCACGCGAAGTCGGCTTGGAGACGGGTGATGGACTGGAGAAACGGATCCAGGCACGGCAGACGGAACTCTCGGTGACGGAAGCCGGACTGAAAGCCACGCAGCAGAAGGCGGAAGACCTTCAAAAGCGAATCAGTGCGCATATCAAAGAAAAGACGCCGCTGCAGGAAGCATACGAAAGCGCGCGTCAGGAGGTCTCCGCGGCAGAACGGGCCGTGAAGGACAATGCCATGGCCATCTCCAACCTTAAGAAAACCTTCGACGAGAAAGCAACGAGCAAGACAAACCTCTTCGCGGAAATTTCCGAGGCTGTTTCCAGGTTCTATCCGGAATGGGCAGATGCGCTGCCAGCGACAAAAGAGCAGTTGAAAACAGACGCCGATGCGTACGGAAAGTGCAAAGAGTCTGCCCGGACGGAAGCGACGGAACTTGGGAAGCTGCGGGACAAACTCCAGGTCATGGGAGAATTCAGGGATGGCATCGCGAAATCCTATGCTGATTGGGCAGCAGACGTTCTGCCTGTTGAATACCAGTGCCGGGACATCGTCGCCGAATGGCGTGAACTCTATCGTTCGGCAGAAACCCACAAAACCGAAGTGGCAGGATATACAAAGACGATCTCGGAATGTGAGAAAGTCCTGATGCAGTGGTATGAGCATACGTGCCGAGATGAAAAAGCCCTGGATGCCATTGCCGGTTCGGCCAAAGACATCGAGGCCGCCCGCAGACTTGTCAAGAATACAGACGAGGAATTGAAGTCGGCTGCAGATGCCGTTACCCTGGCCTCCGGGCAGCGTGACGATGCGATGCGCGCGCTGGGCGCTGAATCCGTGGAAACCCTCCCCGCCAGGGCCGACCTGGAAAAGGAGAAAGAGGATCTCGCTTTGAAAAACAATGATCTGGTCGGCCTCATTGCCGACATCAGCGGGAAACTGTCGAAGAATACGGAGAATGTCCAGCTGCTGGAGAAACAGGCGGAAGAATTGAAACGGACAACCGCGGTCTTCGAGAAATGGAATCTCCTGAACGGTTATTTCGGAGGAACACGCTTCCGGACGCTCGTGCAGACCTATATCCTTCGCCCGCTGCTGAACAATGCGAACCTCTACCTCAAACGCATCACCGACCGCTACAAACTTACGTGCAGCGAGGAAAACGAGCAGCTGTCAATCCTGGTCCTGGACCGCTACAACAAGGACCAGATCCGGAGCGTGGCCGTTCTATCGGGCGGTGAGCGTTTCATGATTTCGCTGGCACTGTCGCTGGCGCTCTCATCGCTGAACCGGGCTGACATGAACGTCAACATCCTGTTTATCGACGAAGGCTTCGGCACGCTCGATGCCAATACCCTGGAGTCGGTCATGGGAACGCTGGAAAAACTACAGGAGATAGCCGGCGAGAGCAACCGCCGTGTGGGCATCATCTCTCACCGCGAGGAACTCGAAGGCCGGGTTCCCACCCAGATCAAGGTGGTGAAGAAAGGCGAGGGAAAAAGCCAGGTGGAGATTATTCACCAATAACGTCGTCGCTCAGCGGCGGCGTGACCGGAGGGAGCAGGTGGCTGTCGGGTTTCTTGATGCCGTGGTTGATGGCTCGCCAGGCGGCGCCGACGATGCTCTGCTGGCTGTCGACCAGGCGTCGGGAATTCTCTTTATAATCGGCGAGCAAGGTTTCGAGCGAGTGCTCGATCCGCGCATTTTCATCGCAGAAGAGGGCGACGCGCTCCACCATCTGCTGTGCCGACTTGACAATCTCCGCAATGTTTTCCATCTGTTCCTTCTGGATCCAGGCGGTGCGGATGAGGCGGAGGAAAGGCATCAAGGTCTCTTCGGTGGTGATGAGAATGTTTTTCTTGAAGGCCTCGGCGAAGATCTCCGGATCTTCCTGCTTGGCCAGCTGGTAGGCCCCGTAGTTCGGAATGAACATGATGACGTAGTCCAGTGTCTTCCTGCCGATGACGTACTTCTGGTACTCCTTGCTCGTCAGCTCTTCGATATGCTTGTTGACGGATTCCAGGTTCCGGCGGGACGCTTCAGCACGCTGCTCGTCGGTCTCCGCATCAAAGTAGTCGGAGAGCGCACTGAGCGAAACCTTGGCATCCAGGAGGATATCTGTATCGTCCGGGAAATGCAGGGAGAAATCCGGGCGCATGCGCTTGCCTGAATCCTCGTTGCGGATGATATTGCCCTTCTTGTCCTTGAGATAGAATTCGGCGTCATAATCATGTCCCTCGCGCAGCCCCTCTGCCTTGAGGATGTTCTCAAGGATGGTCTCTCCGAAGATACCCTGCATCTTGTTTTTGCCCTTGAGGGCGCTGGCCAGCGATTCGGCCTTGTTGCCGATCGTTTCGGTCTGCTCCTTGAGATGCTTGACCGTCTCAGCGAACTGCGTCTTGATGGAGGAACTCTCCTCGGTATGCGCCTTTTTCTGTGCCTCGAAGGCGTCCTTCATGTCCTTGATGTTCTGGTTCAGGCCGCCCGTGATGGCCTTCATCGTCTCGGCCGCCTCTTTCTTGAGTGCCTCTTCGCGGGCCTTGAGAATCTTCTCGTTTTCCAGCGCCAGGGCGGTCTTGGCCGCCTCGATAGCCTTCTCCTGCGATGCCTTGATGGCAACGAGGGCCCTTTCATACTGCTCTTTCTCGCCGGCCCGGAGTGCCTCCTCCGTCTTGACCTGTGACGCCAGCCGGATCAGCTCCTCCTCTTTGTGCGAGAGCTCCCGGTTGAACTTTGCCCGTTTATTATTGGCACTGACAATCCAAGATATGATCAAAGCGACAATGACTACCGCCGCTGCAATGACGATGATGAAGGACGTGTTCATGGTTTGTTCCCTATCTCTGCCTAAGATAAGAATGAATTCGTGTTTGATATACCCGCCGGTATTCTTCCTTGAGGGAAACGCTGAGAAATGAATGGTCGATGAGCCGGTCGGTCTCTTCATAGTCGGCGCAGAAACGTTCCAGCTCCTTCTTTGCAATCGTTTCGTTCAAGCCGATGCGCCTTCCGAATTCCAGAAAGTCCGAACCAGTAATGCCCAATTCGCTGTTCCAGTCGGGATAGAGCCCTTTCCGCAGGGCGAAGATCCGATCGTTGGGAATATGCAGCGAGGTGTTGATCAGGTCATAGGCAGGAGCCAGCCGGAAATCTCCGCGCGTCGTTTCAAGGACCGAAAAATTCTTGACATGGGCATCACCGTTGGCGAAAACGAAATTGAACAGGACGATATCGAAATACCTGACTAATTCGACAGGCCAGGCGGGCACATACTTTCGGATGATACCGGCCAGATCCACATAATCCAGCGTGTCGTACTTGAAGTTGTCGCCATGCGTCTGTTTTGAAATTCCGGCAAGAGAAGCCAGGTCTTCCTGCTGCAGCTTGCTGCCATCGTTCCGGACGTCAAACCGCTTCGTGACATAAACCGGTTCTCCGTTCCGGGTGAAACACACGGCATTCTCTGCCGTCTGGATGCCATATACCTGCGCGGCTATCTGCATGGTCAGGTTTTCGTTGGCCGGGCTGTACTCCCGATTTTCGAAGCCAGTCAGGATCGGTTTGAGGATATAGGTACCCTTCTCTTTCTCGTCCGTCAGACGGAACACCCCGCCATCGATGATGGCAGCGTACTTTTCCTGCGCGCCGGAAAGGGACAGGTGCCCTTTGTTCTCCGTAAAGCCATCGCCCGAAGAAAGAGATTCATAGGGAAGGATGTGCGATACGATTCTGCCGCCCAGAAAATGTTTCCGGGCGTAGGGGGAGAATGTCTTGAATCCCTCCTTCAAGGTGCTGGGACAAACTTGTATGTCAATCATTGTCGCTTCGTTTTACGGTGATTGCACCGGGAGTGTCTATGTAGGCCGTGGAGAGCAGGATACCGAAATCATCATCGATGTCGACATGATGCAGTTTCGCCTGTACCGCCCGGTTCGATCCTTCCGATAGCATATTGGCGAAGAACGGGAAAAGGAATTTCGAAAAATAGGTCCGCTGCTTTTTCGGCAAGGTAAGGCTGATAGCAGGTCGGGCCGGATTGTCAAAGTAATCGGAGTCATAAACAAAAGTATAACCTTCCCCGGCAGTTTCGGAGATCGTTCCGGCCAGGATGCCGTTCCAATATACGTTTCCCTTTCTCATATCTCAATAACAGTTGCCGTCAGTTGCATTCCGAGGGTCCGAAGCACTTTTTCCAGCACCTTGACAGTGGGATTTCCCTCGCCCCGTTCAATTTGCGTGAGCGTGTTTACGCTGATTTCGGCGAGTTCCGCCAGTCTGGCTTGCGATAGGCCGAATTCTTTTCTCCGTGCCTTTATGATGTCTCCTACCGTGTCCATAAAACCCCAATATGTTGTGATTTCTGCGTAAAATTAGGAATATTTTTTTGAATAACGCACAAAAATCACAATATGTTGGGGATTTGAATCATTGGCTATGCGCATTCGCGCAGCTCCCGATAGGAGAGACCATAGATGTTCTGAAACTGGTTCGCCAGGAAGTGGCGCGTCTCATAGCGCCCCCGGTTCGTGAACCGGCTTTTCGTCCGAGCGCTTTTCCAGTAGTCCTGGGCTACTCGCTTTTCGAGAATCCGTCTGACCTTTTTACATGTTGAATTGTCAGAGATATAAATATCGCCGAGACGCCGGCCATGCTTGAAGTTCATGCGCTGCGAGGCGTAGGCGTCCGTCCGATTTTTGATGTGTTTCTGCTCGCTGAGCCAAGGGGTGGAGAATTGTTTCATGGGCTGGTGGGTTTGTTTCTATGGGTATTTACTGCTGGAGAGGGGATTTCTTTCAGTAGGTGTTGATTTGGTGGAGAAAAAAAGTTAAATTTGTAGAAATTAACTCAAACTTTAGCTATGGCTTCTTTATCAGAACAATCCTTTTTCAAGGATCAGTTCACTAATGAACTTCTCCGTACTCATCGCTCTGGAATAGAGCAATTTATTAATGAATTAGATAATACGGATTTCTATACCAGTAAGTGCGTCGGACACGACCGCTATGAAGGGGGAACTGCCAGTCATTCCCTATGGGTATTGTATGTGGCCAGAGATATTTTATCGAAAAAAGCCTCTGACTATCCCGGTGTTTCTGATATCAATCTGGTAATTGTTTGCCTTTTGCATGATTTGGGCGATATTCACAGAGGTGTTCATCATAGAGGCCACGGTAGAAAGGCCGCAATGTTTTTGAAAGACGCTAAGAAGAAGTTTGGTTTAGAGATTACAGATGAAGAGTTGGCCGCTATCAGGTTTCATCGAGGACACAGAATTGTGGATGACTTTGACCAACAGTTAGATCAGTTCGGAAACACACCTTTGATTCGTATTTTAAAGAAAGCAGACCATATCGCTGCCGGCGTTATGAACGACATCCCTTTCGGTGTGAAGCCAGTCGATACACCGCTCACTAGCAAGGAGATTTTTCAGCATACGGCTATCTTTAACCCTGCGGTAAAGCATTGGTATATCGATACCCATTCATCTCCACTAAATGAATACCCTACGAAAAAGGGGAACGTGAATCCTGCATTGTTGTCCCAACGGATGATGGTTGAACAATTTTATGGAATAAATTTGTTCCATTTCTGCGCTTACGATTTATTGATCTGCAAGAATAATAATGGTCAACTTGCTGTTTTTACAGTGGTAAGTGCTTCGATGGGTTATGGGGATCTTTATCGAACTGATCGCAAGGGATTTGGATATAAGAAGGTAATTACCTATTTCAATAGATTCTCGCCCAGCGCTCGCGCTCATTTTGTTGTAACGGAAAGCGTTCGTGGTCATTGGTCAGTAGTGGAGTTAACAAACCCGGAAGTAACGGACAGGTCATATAACGAGTTTATTGAAAGGAAGTTGGTCGTTCGGGGATGTAAGTCAGAGAGTGAGGCTTTGGAGGCATTTCGCAAGAGTCATCACGGGATTGATTTGAGGAACATGGAATATTATGAAAAAATCGAGGTTAGTAATTCAAATGTTAAATAAATAGTTGCAATGAAGGACAATAAGGAAAAATTCGCAAGTTGGATAATCGAAGATGCAATCGCGAAAATGAAGAAAGGAGAGATGACCGCTGATAATGCATTTTGTGCGGTTAAATTTGCTGCGGGGACGGAGAGTCCTGAGTCCCAATATTACCTTGCTCATTTCTATTTGGAGGGAGTTGGATGTGAAAAAGATGAAGATAAAGGGGTCGAATTACTTAGAATTAGTGCTGAGGGCTCTTGGGCTGCGGCTCAAGGAGAGTTGGGACGGCGATATCTTAAGGGAGAAGGAGTTGAACAAAACAACGAGGAGGCAGTGAAGTGGCTGCGTTTAGCAGCAGAACAAGGTGATTCAAATGCAGCGAATCATCTTGTGGACTGCTATGTACACGGCTGGGGAGTTGAGCCAGATCAGTCTGAGGTTCTAAAGTGGCTCGGAGTCGTGGCGGCCGCTAAAGGAAGAAATGAAGCGACTAAATTTATTGAAGATGAATTATTTGCTGACGAGGATGTGGAGATTATATGATTTTAGATGAAAGAATATGAGCCGTTAATTGTAGAGATTAATGATAGACAGTCAAACTTGCCTAATCGAGTTAGTCGAAAATACTACGCGTAATTACTTGTCCCTATGGAGAAAAATCCTATACTGAACAACCCCTACGAGGAGCCGCGTTACCATTATGACGCCTTCTCCAACGGGAATCTTGACTATAGCAAAGTGCTGGAAGGACGGCGGCCCTACACCTCCAACCTATCCGTGACTCCTTCAGGCCAGCAGAATCCTGAGATATTCGGTGCTTCCGACCTGGATGATGGTTCAGATCCTAATGCATGGTTCATTAACCACATCCGTGAAGTTGTCGGAGAATGGCGCAGCAAATCTTACGTGGGTGCCACCCGTGTTACCAGGGAGTTGCTGAACTACTGGTTCAACAATCCGGAACGTGCATTCCGTCACCGTCTGTTCTTCTGCCAGAGGGAAGCTGTGGAAACCGCTGTCTATCTCAATGAGATTGCAGACCGGGACCCGAATATTGGCCGCATCATTCTTAACGAACTGGAAGAGCGCCGCTGCTCGGTCTCTCCGGACTACGATTACGTCCTGCCCAGAACTGCCTTCAAGATGGCTACCGGTACCGGTAAAACCGTCGTGATGGCGATGTTCATTTTATACAACTACCTCAACAAGAAAGAATATCCCACCGATACCCGCTTTGCCGACCACTTTTTGTTGGTAGCACCTAGCATTACCATCCGTGACCGCTTGGGCGTTCTCTACATCGATGACACCAACAAATGGATTACCGATAAGGGAGACTACTATCACGTCCGTCAATTGATACCTCCGGTGTACGAACACCAGTTGGGCGGCTTGAATTCCGTTATCACAATTACCAACTACCACCAGTTCGAGCCCAAGGTATTCTCCGGAAAGAAAGCTAGTCCGCTGGATGGCAAGATGGTTTACAAGGATGGGGAAATGGTCAAGCAGACCGACAAGGAGGAAATCTCCACGGTTCTTTCCCGTGTCGTTGGCCGCAACATGAAGGGCAAACGCATCCTGGTTATCAATGATGAGGCCCACCACTGCTATCTGCCCAAAGCAACATCCGGCAAGACTGCGAACGATGATGAGACCATTGAAGGGAAGGAGGCGAACGAGAAGGCTATGGTCTGGTACGAAGGCCTGCGCCAGATGAAGCTGAACGGCTATAGGATTCAGCACGTTTACGATTTGTCCGCCACGCCATACTATCTGAAAGGTTCCGGCTATCCCGAGTACTCAATCTTCCCGTGGGTGGTCAGTGACTTTGGTCTGGTGGATGCTATCGAGAGCGGCCTGGTGAAGATTCCGTTCCTCCCCACCTTTGATGATACGCAGGATCTGGATGAACCCAAGCTCCGTAACATCTACGAGCATATCCGCAAGGAACTGCCGAAGAAAGGTGTCCGTGGTGCCCGTAGGGCTGCTAAGGAAGAAGCAGAACGTACCGGTGAGGCAGTGAAGCCCGTAGGCGAACAGGCACCCAATCTGCCTACGCTTTTGAACAGTGCGCTCTCGCAGTTTGTCAAGGATTACGAAGACTATGACAACGGTATGCGCCAGGCTGGTGAGGCTGGAGTAGATGTCTTCACCACGCCTCCAGTGTTCATCGTTGTCTGCAATAATACAACCGTTTCCAAGGAGGTTTACAAATACATTGCCGGTTACGAGAGTGTGGATGCCAACCGCAACACCATCTACGTGGAAGGCCATTTCCCTATATTCTCCAACTACCAGAACAACCTTCCGCTGAAGAAGCAGCCCACGCTCCTGATTGACACACCAGCAATAGATGAAGCAACCGCCACCATTGACGAGGACTTCAAGGCTGTATTTAAGGATGAGATAGAGCATTTTAAACGCGAGTACGCACAGATACACGGTGCTGTCGACGCAGACAAGCTTTCAGACGGAGCCATTCTCCGCGAGGTTGTGAATAGCGTTGGCAAGCCTGGCACCCTAGGTGCTCATATTCGCTGCGTGGTTTCCGTAGGTATGCTTACGGAAGGTTGGGATGCCAATACCGTCACGCACGTTTGTGGTGTTCGCGCATTTGGTTCCCAGCTCCTCTGCGAACAGGTTGCCGGACGTGCCCTGCGCCGCCGGAGTTACGAATTAGTGGCTTACGATGCCCAGACCGGTGAGGAACTGGACAACAAGGAACTCAAGCGCTTTCGCAACAAGAAGGACGCTGTGGTCTATAAGTTCCCGCCGGAGTATGCTCACATCATTGGGGTTCCGTTCAAGACCTTCAAGGGTGGTACGGCAGCGCCTCCACGTCCTCCTAAACCGCAGACCATTATCAAGGCCCTTCCGGAGAGGAAAGACTTCGAGATTCGCTTCCCGAACATCACTGGCTATCGCGTAGAAACCAAGGATGGTAAGATTGTCGCCAATTACACGGTTCTTCCCAAGTTCCGCCTCAATCTAACGGAAATCCCCACCAGGACCATAATGATGACGGCTGTCACCGATGAGCAAATCGAGATGGAGATGGACTACCGGGATGTACGTGATGCCCAGGTGGTTTACAAACTGACGAAGGAACTCATTTCCCGCAAGTATAACGATCCTAAGACGGGTCGCATGTTCCAGTTCTTTACACAGCTTAAGGACATCGTGACCGAGTGGTACGACACCCAGATTGAAATTATTGGCGGTGATGGATCGGAAGAACAGCGCCGTCTGATTCTCAATTGGGACATCAACAAGGTGGTGTCCAGCATCTATGAGGGTATCAGGATGGCTGGGACATCTTCGGAACGCATTTCCGCCATCCTCAACTACTATAACCCGGAGGGTACAACCGCTCACGTGCGCGGCGCTACTACCAAACCTGTATTTCCCACGGTCAAGAGCCATGTCAATTACGTTGTTGGGGACACGGTGAGTTGGGAGCAGATTGCTGCCAAGACGCTGGAGGAACTCCCGCAGGTCAAATACTATATCAAGAATCACTTCCTTGATTTCAAGATTCCATATTCCGACGGTGCATTAGAACACGACTATGTGCCGGACTTCATCGCAGTCTGTGAGACAAAGGATGGCGGTACGGTTAATCTCATTATTGAGATTTCCGGTTTCTCCAACGACCGTATCGGCAACAAGGATATCAAACGACACTACACGTTGGATTACTGGATTCCTGCTGCCAACAACCTGGAGAAGTATGGGAAGTGGGATTTCATCGAAATTGATGATATTGGCAACATTAAGGCTACATTAATCAGCAAAATCAAAGAATTATGAGCACCATAGACAAACCCGTAAACGCAATTGTCCATACCGGAGAAAAGAGGGCCACACTGCCCACTACTGAGCTGGCTGGAGAAGAGACCGAGGTTGTTGCCCACGGCCCTAAAGAAGCTGCCTACAGGACTTTTAAACACGATTTTGTTCGTGGTCGCGATCCGGAGTTGTATTGGCTCCGGAAGTACGATAACGATGATGAAGAGACTCAGGCCCCAGACCTCAAGGTAGACATCCGTAGCTTGTATGTGCATGAAGACATCAGGCCTGAAATGCTAATCAAAGGGCTTTATCGGATAAAAGAGGACAATAATTCCGGTATGATGTCCTTATTTGGCTCTGATATTCCCAATACAATTATTGAGGATGAGCTTGAAAGAGTAACGGAGTATTACCAGCACAATGCTGATTGGAAGAACCGCCTTATTCAAGGAGATAGTTTGCTGGTAATGAATTCACTATTAAAACGAGAGGGCATGGCCGGTAAGGTTCAGTGTGTCTACATTGATCCTCCTTACTGTATTAAGTACGGAAGTAACTGGCAAATGAAACTTAATAATCGCGATGTTAAGGATAACGATCAGAATGTTTCGGGTGAGCCTGAAATGATTAAGGCATTCCGTGACACTTGGGAATTGGGAATTCATTCATATCTAACATACCTGCGTGACCGCTTGGTATTATCACGTGACCTTCTTTCCCAGAGCGGATCTTGCTTTGTGCAAATATCAGACGATAATGTTCATCTGGTTCGTAATCTATTGGACGAGGTTTTCGGTAGTGAGAATTTTGTAAGCCAGATAATCTATACTAAGACCGGTGGTTTTGAGACTGATACCATCGGCAATGTCGCAGATTTTATTCTGTGGTATGCGAAGGACATTGACTCCATGAAGATGAGGAAACTCTACAAAGAAAAAGATTATCAAGAGGATGGCGCTTTGTATAACAAAATTGAGCTCCCGGATGGTCGTCGTATTCCTATCGGCCAGTGGGAGAGAGAAACAGGAGAAAAGTTCATCTATGAGAATAGACCTAAGGGTTCGCGTGTATTGAGAATAAGTAACCTCAGTTCTCAAGGTTCAGCGAGTGAACCACAGCCTTTTGAATTCGAGGGGAAAGTATATTATCCTTCACGCGGAAATCATTGGAAAGCCAATTATCCTGACGGTATGAATCGTCTTGTTGCTGCAAAACGAATTGTTGCAACCCCCAATAGCCTTCAGTATGTGAGATATTACGATGATTTCCCTTGTGTTGCTGTCAACAATTTGTGGAGAGATACAGGGACGGGTAGTTTTCTTGAAGACAAGCTTTACGTTGTTCAATCGGGAACAAAAGCGATACAACGTTGCATTTTGATGACTACAGACCCTGGTGATTTGGTTCTTGACCCGACTTGCGGTAGTGGCACGACGGCATTCGTCGCTGAACAATGGGGGCGCCGTTGGATAACTATGGATACAAGTCGTATTGCCTTAAATATTGCCAAGAAACGACTCACTACTGCAGTTTTCCCTTATTACGAGCTGTTTGGTGATGATATACGTCAAGGTTTTGTTTATAAGCGTATACCGCATATTACTCTAAAGTCGATAGCGAATAATGAACAAGCTGATGAGGAAGTTTTATATGATCAGCCGGAAGAGAATAAGAGGAAGATTCGTGTTAGTGGCCCGTTCACTGTAGAAACATTACAAAGTTTCAATGTGACAGACCCTGAGTCCATTAATCATAGTTTAGATGAAGCAGAGGAGAATCGTCTTTTCCAAGAACGTATTTTCAGCCATCTCCAGACGAGCGGTATTCGCAATGGCGACAAGACTCAACAAGCCATTTTCCATGGCGTTGAGGCCGTCTCTGATCCTTTCCTTAACGCGAAGGGTTACTATAACGATGCAGATGGCCGTGAACGATTGGTGTATTTCCACATCGGGCCTAAATTTGGTTCTGTCTCAAAGCGAGCAGTAAATGAAGCTGTTCGAACATTCCGCGATACTCGTCTGCAGGAGGGGGCATCCTGGTTAGTTCTTCTCGGCTTCTCCTTCCAGGACAGCATAGAAGATAAGGACTACAATTTGGGACAGTTCACGGTCTCTAAGGTTCGTATGCACGACGACTTGATGCAAGAGGGGTTACTCAAAAAAGACAAAGGCGCGGGCTCATTCATTACGATTGGCGAGCCTGATATCGCGCTGGTCATGGATGATCCTAACACCTGCCACGTGGAAATCCGCGGCCTTGACATATACGATCCCATCAAGGATGACGTCAAGTCTCGCAGCGTAGAGGATATTGCATACTGGGAAATTGACGATAATTATGATGGCCGTCAGTTCATTGTTAAGAGTATGCATTTCTGTGGAGGCGACAAAAAAGAATTCGACGCATGGAAAAAGGGCCTGAACTCTGTTGCAAAACTTTCTACCAAGAAAAAGGCCGAGCATTCGCTTCGTCTTGAGCTGGATGACGAAATATGGGACACACTCTACGATTTCCAGTCCGAATACCTTGACTATGTTCCCGGCCATAAGATTGCCGTACGGGTCATTTCCCAGTTTGGTGAAGAATCTACGAAGGTCCTAACGATGTGATGTATTAAAACTCTCTACTAACCAGAATAATATATGCACTATGAACATAATTACTTATAAAACAAAGGCTGAATGTCAAGCTGCCATAGATACTTTGCGTTCATTAGGAATAGAGCCTGAGGAATGGATGTTGAAACAGCTGGAAGAACTTAAAGCAGCAGAACAAAAAAATCAAATCGTTTCGTGGAGTGCTACGCCAATTTGGGATACACTTAAAAGCAATTATCCTTATGGCAAGATGCCTGATGAGAAGATTTGCTGTGTAGAAGATACTGTTAATTTACTTCTTGAAGAAGGACCCCGTGCTGAAGAGCCCGGCTTATTGCTTGGAAAAATCCAGTGTGGCAAAACGGATACATTTGAGGATATTATTGGTTTTTCTTTTGATCGAGGGATAGATATTGCGATTGTTTTTACCAAAGGAACAAAAGCTTTGGTGAATCAGACAATCATGCGTATGAAGCATGACTATCGCTTTTTTAAACCTTCGGATGATCTATCTCAACAAGCCACGATTCAAATCTTCGACATAATGAAAATTCGGTTGGGCCTTCAGCCAGCGCAAGTTGAGAGTAGCAAGACTGTGATTATTTGTAAAAAAAATGCGGCCAACCTCACTCATTTGATTGATCTGTTTTTAAACAAGTGTCCTTTTTTAAAGTCGAAAAAAGTTCTTATTGTCGACGATGAGGCTGATTTTGCTAGTCGCAATTATCGCACGGTCCGTCCAGCTTCCAATCCAGATGTTGATGGTAATCCTGTTGCACAAGACCGCGAACTTTCGATGGCAAGGATTAGTCAACAGATTGATGATTTTCGTAAGATTCCCGCTTTCTGTCGTTATTTGCAGGTTACTGCTACGCCGTACTGTCTCTATCTTCAACCCGATGGCGAATTGAACCTTAATGGTAATGTTGTTAAGCCTTTCAAGCCACGATTTACTACTTTAGTTCCTGTGCATGATAAGTATATCGGCGGAAAAGAATATTTTGAAAAATCACTTGATTCTGAATCCATGTACAGTCATCTCTTTCACGCTATTGATCAGAAATGTATTGACGTGATGGGACATGAAGATAAACGATATCTCAATAGCGCTGTGTCCTCTGGCAATATCTATGGGCTGACGTATGCCCTTGTTGCGTTCTTTATGTCAACGGCTGTCCGTAGGATACAGATGAGGAAAGAAAGAAATGAAAGTTACCGTTCTAGTGCTGTATTTCATGTGGAGATCAACAAGAAGAACCACGCATGGCAACAAAGAGTTATAAATCGTCTCTTAGATGATATTAAGGCTGCTATTATCGATGAGGACCAGTCTGACCAGCGCATTCTGTCAGCCATTGATAGCATTTATAACGATTTTGTGGAGTCAAACAATAAAGGTCGCAAACAAGGCCTTATTACCGTTGATCTTCCCTCTCGGAAAGATATTCTTGCCGAAATTAAGATCATCTTTAATCCCACTAATCGTAATTTCACAGTTAAATCGGTCAATTCAGATGCTGAAATGGCTGAGCTGTTGGATGAAGAAACGGGCGAACTAAAATTGGATACTGCAGCTAACATTTTTATTGGCGGCAATATTCTTGATCGTGGCGTCACTATTAAGAATATGCTTTGTTTCTTTTATGGCCGTGATCCTAGAGGATTCCAACAGGATACCGTTTTGCAGCATGCGCGTATGTATGGGGCCCGTTCTAAAGAAGACATGGCTGTTACACGTTTTCATACGACGCCGCGTATATACAGGATACTAGCACGCATGAATGAACTGGACAATCAGTTAAGGGAGTGGTTTATTGAAGGTAAGGATAAAGAAGAACCGAATGCTGTTTTCGTAGGCTACGATAGAGATATTAAACCTTGCTCTATACAAAAAATTAAGGCTTCGAATACACTTACCATTAAAAGACAAAAAATGTTGTACCCTATTGGTTTTTGGACGGGAAGTAAGACGGCTATCAATAAAACTATTGAACAGATAGATGCGCTTATTACCGGCGCTCCTGGCTATGCTGGAACCGAAGGGAAAGCTTTTTTTGAGATGGATAGGAATCTGGCATTTGATATTCTAAATAAGATAGAGTCGACATATGTCTACAATAGTAAGTTTTTCAATGAAGATCATAAAAATGATATCCGTGAGTTGATGTGTGGACTGCAGTACTGTCTAAGTCAATCAAAAGGGAAAGTAATTATACTTCACCGGACTGATCGCAACCTGAACCGTATACGAGGAAATGGAGGCTTCATGGATGCTCCTATGGATGGCCATACAGACTTAAGTCCTTCTCGTGAAGTGGCTATCGATCAGCCTGTTTTGGCGCTGCTCCGGCAAAATGGTAAAGTCTGCATTGACCCCAATACTGGTAAAAACATCGGTTGGAACAATGCTCCTTTTTACTGGCCTGTCTTACTGACCCAAGATAATCTTGCTCCTGTAATGTACGCCATTGACCAGGGAAGGAAAAGCAGTGAGGGTGCTTCTGATGGTTTTAATATTCTCGAAGGAATTAATCCAGAAGATGTTCTATCATTAACTTATCGAGGAGATTTGGAAGCAGCTTTTGGGCAAGAAGGAGAAGAGATCGACACCTTCGAAACGCGTGTTTTAAAAGAGACAACTGCGTCACGATTCATCCTACGTGACGCTCATAACAATTGGATGTTGAATCCTGCTGTACCATTTGACTACGATAATGATCATGGCCTCTATTCGCTTAATAATGGCCATTTTCCGTTCATAGTCCGTCCATATAAGTATATGTTGTTGCGCAATGGCCGTGATGCTAGCGCAGATATGATTCTCCTTCAACTCGATGATCCTGCTACTTGGCAGTATGAACCATTAATCGAATATGACGAGGAGGGTTCCCTTGTTGATCGTGACACAGGAGATGTCTTAGTTCGTGCGAGAGATGAGATAACGGATAAAGACTTACGAACCAGAGTTGTTGAAGATGATACAGTAGCTCAGTGGGAGATATGTTATCACATCATAAAGGTGATGAGGTTGTGTAAAGCTACTATTGCTTTGGAAGCCTTCATTAATGAAGATGTATAAGCATTTATTTATAACTTCCTTCCCCATCGAAATAATTCCACCACTCCAGCGTATAAGCATATAAGAACAACAAAACAAAACGATCATGGCGAACAAGAAATCTGACGTAAAAGCTAAGCGCGCGTATGTGGAAATTCTTAAGTCTAAGGGCTTTGATGCTGCAGTAATGGGCTCTCCGGCCGATATCAAGGCAACGCTCAACGGAGAAGCCTGGTATTTCGAAATCAAGATGACGAAAAGAGAGGATGTGTACTTCGGTGCAGCTACGCTGACGGAGTGGCGGCAGGCGTTGGCCGACCCAACTCATTTCCGTTTTGTGGTGGCAATCACCAATGAGGAGGAGTCGGAATTCCAATTTATTGAATACACTCCTGAAGAATTCATGAAGTATTCAACTATCCCGCCTTTCAAGGTGTATTTCAATATCAATCTGACGGGGAAGGAAAGGCGCAAACGCGAATCCCGGAAGTCATCCTCCAAGAAGATGACGGAAGACAATTTCGAAAAGATGAACCGCTGCTACGCGGAACTAAAAGAGTAACAATCCTCCCTAGAACTCCTGTCCCCATCCCTTAACCAGATTCATCTTCCAGTTATTTTCGTCTTCCTCGTCTTTCCGGACAAGGTAGGCCTGCAGGTGGTCATGGTTGGAATAGTAGATGAAGACCAGGAGCATTTTGGCGGTCCGCTGGATTTCAGCTGGCTCGAAGTCGCTGAATACCGAATGGCTTTCTGAGTTGAGGACGGAGCGGATGGCGAAAGCCTGGAGCTTTTCCGGGAGTCCGATCGGGAGGCATTTCAGTCGTCGGGGGTTGGTGAACAGTTCGGGCCAGCTGCATTTGTACATCTGCGATGCGAAACATTCGGCAAAGCTCCGGATGGTATTTCCTATTGTGTCGAAATCCTCAAATTCTTCCGGATCGTCAGCTTGCGCAAAATTAAAGATAGCCATCAGGTCGCTGTAGTACTCCATGTTGCCATGGATATTCGCGCATTTGCGTGTTTTGAGCTTATGGCCCTGTGAGAGCAGGAGGTAGTTCTCTGTCTGTTCCTTGTCACCGGAAAAGAACTGGAAACGATGTTCGCAAAGTGTGCGAAGGGAGGTCTGGTCGTGCGTAAAAATCAGTATCTTACTGTCGGCGTGACCATTCAAGATCTTCCTGCACTGAGTGGAAACGAGAGAGAGCACGCCGGCCTTGTTCTCCGTGTCAAAGCTGGAAACCGGATCGTCGATGACCAGCAGCGTCGGCTCGCCATAGTCGTAGCCCTTGTCTTTCTTTTCAAGAACGCAGGCAAAGAAATAGGCGAGGGCCAGGGCGTTCCGCTCGCCGGACGAGATGGAACGGGTAGGGATGTCCCGATATCCTTCGTCGGTCTTTAGCTGCAGCTTGTAACTGTCTTTGGATGCATTGGCCAGGCGCAGTTTCCTGTCGCCGAAGATGATGCCGAGATAGTAATTGATCTGCTCCCGGGCGTCGTCGATCTGGTCGAGTTGCCCCTGGAGTGACTTGAGCTTGTCTTCCTGTGTCCGAATCCTGGCCTGAAGCGCGGCAATCTCAGCGTCCACGGCTTCTTTCCGGTCGTTCCTCCGCTTGAGCTCTTCAATCCAGCTCCGGTTTTCCCGGGCGGCGAGCGCAATGTTTCTTTGCTTGATATCGGAGAGTAGTTTGGCTTTTTCCTGCAGTTTCTGATTGTATGCGCTCGTTTCTTCTGCAATCTTGTTGAAAGCGTCGCGGCTGGACGAAACGATCGTTTCCCATTCGTCCTTATCAATCAAGGGCATCGCCGAGAAAGGATTGGCCAACTTCTTCTCCACCGATTCCCGGACGATGGTAATGAAAGCGTTCAAACGGGATAATGATTGATGTCCTTTCTCAAGAATCTCTTTGTTTATGGCCGGGATGTCGGGAATCGTATCCGGTATCAATGTTATTATTTCCAGGGCTTCCCTGATCTTTTCCTTGAAATCTTCGACCTGTCTGTCGCGGAAACGGACGATGCGCTGCTCAAGCATGTGCTTGTGTTCTGCCGAGACGGGCTGGTGGCAGAGCGGGCAATAATCCCGGTCGTTTTTGACAATTAGGGTCTCGGTTTTTGCAATGAAATTTTCGGCGGCCAGCGAGTTGGATAAATCGTCGAGAATGGCGCGCTCCTGATCGCTCATCTCGGCCGGCCGTATGGCCTGGGCCAGCAGGTTGTTGATGGAATCCAGATTGGGCAGTCCCGACAGGTCGGGGGTATGCCAGGCTAAGAGATTGCCTTCCTGCAATGAAAGATACCGGTCGATCTCTTCATTGAGTGCTTTTTCTTCTTCCAGAATGGGGATGTTTCTGGATTCGTCAACCAGGGTGCTCCGGATAGCTGTCACCAAAGTGCCGCTTATATTGTGATCACGACCCTCGATTTTGTTCAGCCTGACGATGAATCTGTCTTTCAGCCCCTCTCTGAGCTTCTTGTCGGCGGCATTGATGGATTTGTCGCCTTTGCCGGCCAATTCCGCGGATTCCTTTTGGAGCGGCTCGAGTTCTTTCGTCAGCTCTTTGATCCTGTTCTTTGTTTCTTCGATGGGTCCCTCGAGTTCGGCGCTGGAGCCGATCCGGACGATGGACTTGAGTCCGCCACCTGAAAACTTCACATTATCGTCAATGAAGTCCTCGTTGAATACAAACAGCCGTTCCTGGACATCCGCAGGCAGGGAGTCGCTTTTCTCGTCAAAAGAGAGGCAAAACGACCGTCCCGGATGCTTCTGCTGGTAGTCCGGCTGCTGCTCGCGGAAGGCCCGGGCGATGGTGGACTTGCCGCTGCCGTTGCGGCCATAGACAATGCTCATCCGCTTTTCGAGGATGTTTTCCAACTTTGTCGGCTTCGTAAAGGCGCCGCCCTTAATGGTGATGGAGGAATCAAACATAGAATTCAGGATGATACACAAAGATAATCAATCTGGCGGTGAAATACAAGTATGAAATGTCCGGCTCATACTAAACAAGAATGACCTCGTCCCTGCGTGCGTCCCTTGTTTTTTACTAGAGGATTCTTTAATTTTACCTAAAATTATTATCAAATGAAAGAAACTGATGATATAGATTTAAGTCAGTGGCCTTGTGATGACATTGATTCGTATGTAAATCCGAATAGTAAAGAGATTGAGATATTATCTTCATATGATTCGGAGGGGAATGATAGTGTTGAATATGCTATGGCTGAAATTACAGGAATCATTCAAGAAGTATCTGATAAATTATATGATTTAAAAGAGTTTTTAGATACGGATGATTATGTGGTTAATCATAAAGATAGATACCAGCAAATAATTCATAATGTTGGCTATTTAATTGATAGAATTGATTCAATCTGGACAGAAGAATTATAAAAGAATAACAACCATGCAAGCTAAAAGGTATGATCCGGCTGTCGCGGCCCGGAAACAGAAGAATGCGGCGATCTTTCGTGAAACGATGAGGTGCATCAACCAGGGAGGATACACGACTCCTTCCGGTGCATGGATTTCGTTTGATTGTTCCGATATGCTTGCTCATGGCAAGTGTTTCCAGCATGAATTGCCGCCTACTTTGACGCCGGTAGTGGATGGCGGTACACGGGTAATGGTTGAGGCCAATGACTGCCTCAAGGCAGCTGAGCGGCTGGTTTCAGAAGGATACAACCCGGCGCTTCTGAATTTTGCCAGTGCGGGCCATCCGGGCGGTGGCGTTGAGACTGGCGCTCGTGCACAGGAAGAGACCATCTGTCGCAGGAGCACGCTGGTCCGTTCCATTTATTCATTCGACAAAACCTATGCGGCCCGGTATCATTTCGATTGTGCACAGGGTGAGCGGTATCCCATCGTTTCTCCCTTCAGCGCCGTATATTCTCCTTCTGTGACCGTGTTCCGGGAGGGGGTGGAATGTACGATGATGGAGCAAGCGTTCAACGTGGCGGTCATTACCTGCGCTGCCTTGAATCTGGGCGGAAAGTATTCCATTCGCCTTACTCAAGAAGGACATATGCCTCATGAGGCCATTGATATCACCCGGAACAAGATCCGGACTATCTTCCGGATCGGGCTGCTCTATGGGCACGATTCTCTGGTGCTGGGGGCATTCGGATGCGGCGCGTTCAGGAATCCGCCGGAAGAGATGGCCCGACTGTTCCACGAAGTGATGGAAGAACCCGAATTCAAAGACCGTTATCGTCTCATTACTTTCTCGATCATCGATGACCATAACGCGCGGAATGCCAATCTTGCTGCATTCAGGGCTGAGTTGTCGGATGAAACATATGCCATCTGACGGGGGCTAATTGCCGTGGCAGCCGATTACAATTTCCCCACCAGCTTGACAATCTTTTGCCGGGTTTCTTCCGTTTTCTGCTCATCCAGTTTGGCGGTGACAACGCCCATGTTCTTGACGCTCCAGTAATTACAGATGTCACGGAATTCGGCCTTGGCGCCGTCATAGACGTTGGGGGAGTAGGACGAGCAGAGCAGGGCCATCTTCTTCACTTTTGCGGGCTTGTTGACGCAGTACATGCGCTGGATGGGTGCCTGGATCTGGGCGCAGAGCGTGAAATAATAGATGGGGGCCGCCAGCACCAGCGCCTCGGCTTCGTTCATCAGCGGATAAAGTTCCTGCATGTCATCCTTCTGGATGCAGGCACCGTTGCCCTTGCCATGGCAGTATTCGCAGGCCAGGCAGCCCGCAATCTTCTTTCTGGAAACATTGACCAGAGTTACATTATAGCCGACCGCTTCGGCGGCCTTCCTATATTCTTCCGCCATCCAGGCGGTGTTGCCGTTCGCCCGCGGCGAGGCTTGGAGAATGAGAACGTTCATAGACAATATCGTTTATTGCTTTGTACAAAGATAAAACATCTTCCCTTCATTGCCAATAGGCGGTCGACGTTGACAACGGTTCCGCTAAACTTCCTGATTCTCTCATGGAGGTATAGTAATATTTTCACAGAAAAGGAATAATTTCTTCTTTTTCTATGCAAAAAAAATAAGCTTTCGGCATTGCCCTCTTTCGCGCTATCTCTGGAACATCCCCTTGCTGCCGAGGAAGCCTACGCTTCGGGAAGCCAGCTGCATTGCCTCGCGGGCGGCGTCAGCCACAGCCTTGCCCTCGGCCAGCGCATTGATGAAAGCCGATGTGAACGTGTCGCCGGCACCTTCGGTATCGACCACCGTGTCGTTCCTTATGCCTTCAAGGATATACCAGTTGCCGTCTTTCTCCCTGATCTTCACGCCATCGGGGCCCAGGGTCTGGATAAAGACTTTGTCCGGATACGCGTCGGTGAAGGACACGTCAGGTACATTTTCGTCAGAGAACTTGATGATATCGCTCAGGCCTACTGCTTCAAGCTCGGCATTGGAGGCAACCCTGGACGGCTCGAAGTAAACCAGGGCGCCACGCTCCTTGAGACCCTTGGCCAGAGCCCTGTTTCCGGCGGCGGGATCGTCGAAGAAGAATACTGCAGGAACATCCTTCAGGGCGGCGAGAAACGCCGGGGCCTCATCCCTGGCCCGCAGGAAGTGCCGCTTGGGGAAGCGGCTTCCGCCGGGAGAGCCGGCTCTCACGCTCATCACGTGCTTCCCTTCAGCATCCTGTTTGTGCGTACAGCGGAGTAGGGTAGTGCCGCCACCAGGTGTGTTGCTCACATAAGTGCAGTCGCAGCCGAAGCACCGCAGGTCGTCCGTGATCTTCATGCCCTCAGGGGAGTCGTCGAGACAAGCCACAGGCTGGGCCTTCCATCCCATCGTTGCCATCATACACATGACATTCCCGCAGGTCCCGCCAACCTCCTGCAGGACTTCCTTCTCGACAAACGGCCGCAGCGCGGGCCACGCCGGATACTCTCTCACTACAATGATGTCCAGGTTGAATTGTCCAGTTCCTATAATAGATTTCTGCATATTATTCGCCGTCTTTTTTGAAACTGATCAGGCATCCGTCGGTGATGGATATCATGGCGCACCAATAATGCCAGTCCTCCGGGAGGTAGGTGCGCTGGCCCTCACGAACGCGGGAGACGATCTTTAGGGTGTATTCGTCCCCCTCGGCAGTTACTTCAACCGGGTTGGCATCGTAGTTCTCGGATCCGTCAGGTTCCTCCTCGTCAATATAGGAAAGGACGTAATCTTTGAACGGGCTGTTCATCCGGCTCTGGAGGTCGAGGTAGTCCATCAGGGTGAATCCAGTCAGACATCCTGACATATGCTCATTGGCAGCTTTGATCTTGCCGTTGATGGTCTCCATGCTGTCATCATCGGCAATCTTGTACCCGCCTGAGCACACTTTGAAAGCCCGGTTTAGAATCCGGATGATCGCCTCCCTGCTTCCCGCCAGGAGGACGGTTGTGTTGGTTACAGCCATATTATTATTGTGCCTATTCAGACTTTCCCTCCAAATACCTTTCACGGATAATGGCATACCGTTCAGGATAGAGTTCCGCAAGCTTGTTCATAAAATCATCGTATTCCTTGCGGGTCTTTCCTGACTCGAGGCGGAGTTTCTTTTCTCCGCCCGGCTCAATGATGGTTGCACTCTCGATTTTCAGAAAAACGCCGTTACGGAAATAGTTGTCATCTATATATATGCGGCAGTCATACAGGCGGGCGATATCCTCCCAATCGGCCCAGTCAGCGGGGCCATATTTCTCGAACAGGTACCAGGAGAACTTGGCAGTATAGCCCTTCTCGCCCTCTTCGACACGGACCATCTCGATGTACCTGTTCGGCTCCGTAGGTGCATCCTCCGCGTCAAAAGGCTCATCCCATGGGCAATACTCGTACCTCTTCTGATCTTCCTCTTCCTCGCTCTCAAACTTCAGCGGCGGGATACCGGGACTCCGTTTAGAGTTGGGACAGTCAAAAGGGCAATTCTCGCAGGCCTTTGCCCTGTTATAGAAGGCCTCCTTCTTGGCCATTACGGCCTCGTCCTTCATGCCCTCCTCGTCCAAAAGGTCGAAGATTCCGATATTATGCCCTTCGCGGCCAGTGAAATAGCCGAGTTTGCAGTTGATGGCATCGATGCCTTCGCCTTCCACGATGGGAACTCTGCCGGCGACATTGCGGATGGCCGCATTCAGCATCCTGACAACGTTTTCCTTGGCGCCCGTCACGCCAATGGCGAAAAGATCTTGATTTATGCTCATATAGCTAAGTATTATTCGTTTTCTTCCATAAACTTAAGGAACTCTTCGAGGTTCATCAGGCGGTCGAGCGCCTCGATGAAGCGGTCCCAACCGTCATCGTCGAAGGCCCCATTGTCGGTATAATAGTCTTCCAGGTTGACAATCTCGCCCTCCTTGGTAAACGAGTGCATCTGTTGGATGTCGTCCTCCCCACCTGCGATGCCGTCATACATCATCATCCCGTCAAAGAGCACCTTGTCGGGCACGATGTCATCAGGCAGCTTCTCTACGACCTCTGCCGGGGCGCCACTGAAGTTGGAGAAGAACACCTTGTCCCAGATGATGTCGTAAATCGCCTTTGTGAATTCTTCCTGTGACACCGTCATAATTCTACTTGTTATGTTCCGGGGAGAAAAGGTTCTCGATGCATACCCATAAAAGAAGCGCGAGGATAGGAATCCAGAGGGCGCACTCCCAAACGGGCCGGGAGTGTTTCACCAAGGCGGCGATGTTGTAATAGAGGCCGAAGGCGGTAAGCGGAATACACAGCAGGAAGGTAACCCCTTCGAGGATGCCCTTCCAGCTCTCCTTACGTTCCTTCCAGACAGATTTTCTGACCACCTGAGGCTTCTCCTCCTCGTATCCCCCGAAAACGGCGACATTGCAGCCGACGACATCGTCGTCATCGCTTTCCGAGAAGACGCAGCCATCGCCGTTGATGGCGAAGTACAAGCCGTGACCTGCCAGGTACACCCTGGTATCCTTGTCGCAGCTCTCCAGCGAGTCAATCACATCAACTATGGACCAGATGCCCTCCAGCTCCTCCTCGACCTCTTCCACTTCGATTCGAAGGTCGCCGTCTTTGTCTTTAACCATGCCGACTACGCCGAGGGTACGGTCGTCCTGTGTCCAGGCGACAACGCTGTTGTCCCAATGATCTTTCTCATACACCTTCAACTCGCCGAGGAGTTTACCTGCGGCGGTGAGATTTTTATTCTCCGTTGTCTTCATATCTTACTTCACTTCTACCCATTCAACGATATCGGAATACAATCGCTCATAAAGGGCCTTGTCAATAATGTATCCTTGTTCATCGAGCCCATCCTTTACGTCCGCATCCCCCACAGGGACGACTGAATATTTGTCCCCCGTGCAGTCTATGTACTCGTAGAAGGGCTTACTGCTGCCAAAATCATTGTCCTCTTCCCAGTCAAGGTGTTGCGCGCTGTTAAGGAAAGCGCGGGCGATGATTTGTCGCGCTATCGTGTTAGCGGCCTTGGCGAGTTTGTCCGCCGCGTAGTCGAATCGCATCCCGTAGACGATTACGCCGTCCACGTTGACGGGCCTCTCCAGGAGAACATACTTAGGCCCTATCGGGGCATCGGGTGTGGTGTCGGGGGGTATCGTGTAGTACGGAAGGCCGTCCGGGATGTCTTTCACCTCCTCGGACTTCTTCAGGAAGTGCCAGTCGCCATTCTTCGCGGCATACCGCTGGATCCATTCGATGAAGCTTTCAATTGCCCGCTGCTGGGAATTCGCGTTGATGCGGTCCCTTTCAACGTTAAGGCGCCCTATGCCTCCCATCGAGCTCCCGCTGGTATACCTGTACAGCAGTTCCATTCCGATGAACCGTTTCTTGCCAGTTACCAGGACATCGAAGTAATATTCTTCAAAGATTACGCTGACGCTGTCGTCCATTTCCCAGACAGGATTCCATGTATTGAGGTTACCCGGATATTCGCGTGCACCTACCAGCGTAATCTCGACATTATCGCCGGGATTGATTCTCCTTTGAAAGGGTTTTACTCCACAATAAACGAACGACTGTGTGCCAATCTCAATCTTGGCCTTGATCCTTGTCGTGTCCACGTCATCACCGGTAACTATCCTTACATTCTTGTCAAGTCCTGCTTTTTGCAGCACCCAGGGCTTCTTAGTGTACACTTCCTTCAGGGACTTGCATCCTGTGAATGCATTTTCTTCAATGTTTACCACAGAATCGGGGATGGTTATGCTCTTCAGGCGGGAACATCCTCTGAATGCATAATAGTCTATCGCTTTCAGCGAAGTCGGAAGGTTTATTGACTCCAGGCTGGAGCAATTGTCGAACGCTTCGTAGCCGATGCGGGCGACGGCCTTACCCAGGTGGATTTCGACAAGGCTGGTGCAGTACTCGAAAGCACCGTCACATCCATGCCCGATAGTTGTTACTGAGTCTCCCACATGTACACGCTTCAAGGAACTGCATCCGGAAAACGCTCCATTGCTTATCTCCGTGACTGAATCCGGGATGTCCAAGGTCGTCAACCCTTTGCAATCGCCGAATGTAAACCAGCCTATTCTCTTTAAGGAGTTACCGAATTTGATGCTAGTAAGCCCGGAACACCCTTTGAACGCACGGTCCTCTAATGACGTCATAGAATCCGGTATCTCCAGTGTTGTCAGGCCTGTGCAATGAAAGAACGCGTTTTCATCGATCTTCTGCACGGAATTGGGGATAACTATATTTTTGAGCCCCTTGCAGCCGGAAAAAGCATTCTCTCCGATGGTCTTAACTGAATCCGGTATAGTACTGATATCTAATCCTGAGAGCAGCGTGTCTGTTGCCGTCTCAATGATGGCATTACAGTCGTCCCGGCTGTCGAGCTTCGGATTGTCCTTGCTTACCTTGATAGATACAAGGCGCGTACAGCCACTGAACATGTTGCCTTTCACTTCTATCACGGAACGCGGGATGACAATCTCCGTGAGGTTTTCGCAACCTGTGAATGCGCCACTGCCTATACTTTCAACAGTATTAGGTAGGGTGATCCCTGTAAGGGCGGTACAGCCGGCAAAAGCATCATCGCAAATCTTCGTCACCGACTCCGGGATGGTAACCTTGGATAGTGAAGTGCACCCATTGAACAAGTAGTTCCTGATCTCCAAAAGAGACGCGGGGAGGAGGATTTCCTTGAGGGAACTACACCTTGAGAACGCTTGACGGCCAATCTCTTCCACCGTGTCCGGGAGGACGATCTTCGTAAGGCCCGTGCACAACTCGAAAGCACCGCTTCCTATTTTCTTTACAGTTGATGGAATGACTATCTCCGTGAGTGACGAACAGCCGTCAAAGGCACCGCCACTAATTATCTCAACGCCTTCAGGGATAACAATTCTTGTAAGCCCAGTACAGCCGGCGAAGGTTGAACTGTCGATCTCTTTCAGCGACCTGGGAAGGGTGATCGATTTCAAACCGGTACATTTTCTGAATGCACCATACCCAATCTCTGACACAGAATCGGGGACGGTTATCTCCGAAAGGTTGGCGCAGGATTCGAACGCCTCCTTTCCTATCTTGGTCACGCTGTCAGGGATATCTATACTGGTAAGGTCGCTCTGTCCGGCAAAGGCACACTCTCCAATTTCGCTCACGCCGTGGGGGATGGTCGTTTCCATGCAGCCGAACAACAAAGTAGAGGTCTTCGTCTTGATAAGGGCATTGCATCCCTCGCGACTGTCGTAAAACTGATTGTCCGGGTGAACCGTTATGCTTCTTAGTCCCTTGCATCCGTAAAAGGCGTACTCTCCTATATGACTAATCGACTTAGGAATCGTTATGCTCGAAAGGCTGGAGCAGTTCAAGAAAGCCCTATCATAGATACCACATATGGTATCAGGAATGACTATTTCCTTCAATCCAGTGCAATTCCGGAATATACTAGAGTCCAGATACTTCACCGATTGGGGGATATTTATCGATGCAAGGCTCTTGCAGTATGAAAAGGCATCACGAAGGATGTATGAGACCGATTCCGGCAAAACGACCTTCGTGAGATTTTTGCAGCACGAAAAAGCACCATTCCCAATGGTTTCAACAGTGTCCGGCAACAGTACGATGCCCACATTGTCGTCACCATTAAAAGCATCGTCCCTCACCTTCTTTGTCTTTCCCGACCACCTGATCACGTAAGGGGCTTCCACCTTTCCGCCATATGCCTTAACGGCCTTCGCCAGTTCCTTACTGTTCGCCGCCAGGAACACCGGCCTTCCTTCGTACATTTCCTTATCCATTCTCTATTTATGTTCGTCTTTCATATACCGACATATACAATCGTCCACAAGGGTTTCCACACTCTCTCCGGGGTAAAGGTCCTCGTCAAGTTCGTTGAAGACTTCTACGACATGGCCGGAGACAAAGTGCAACTCAACAAGGTCGTCGTCGTCAGACTCTTCCTGGGTGTAGTATTCTACCGTATTGCCGTCAAAAAAGAACTCTTTATTCTTCGGGGTATCACAACCGATGAGTTCGACAGGGTAATGCTTTGCCAGGAGATCCGGATTCTTTTTTAAAGCGCTCTCACAGTCCAAAAGGCTGTCGATGATTTCGCTGCCTTCATCCACGTGGGCGTACACGGTGACATAGCCGCCGGATTTGAAAAGAAGGTCCACAAGCGTCCCTTCTTCTTCATCTTCATAGATTGCGTAGGATTCTACCCTGAAACCATCGAACGTTATGAGTTCGTCTTGCGGAGTTTTTCCGTAGATGTAATTGACGTTTTCCATAAGAGAAATAAATTCGGATAATAATTCTAGTCCCACTTGACGAGTTCGTAAAACTGGACCATGCTACCGAAGTCGCCATCATTTTGTTTTGCAACATACTTTTTCACCTCTTCCCAGCCATGGTCTTTGATAACAAGGAGAACATTGCCGTCGAACATGAATTCCAAAGGGACATTCCCTTTGATGAACTCCTGGTCGATAGGGGCAATCTTTTCGCGTGACACGGGCTCCCACGGAATCAACGCATCCTCCTGCTTAGCGAGTTTTTTCAGTTTCCAGCACTGACCGAATAATTTGATGTTGCTGATGGTAATCACCAACAAGCCGTAATTGGCCTTATAGGCGGCAGCGACAAGCTCGTTCCAGGCCTCCCGCCCCTGCATCTCATACGGCTTTTTTCGCAGGGAATGGTCCCAGGACTGATCGACGGTAATCTCGTATACCTTGCCCGCTTTCTTGAGGTCATCATACCTTAAACTCGCCTTCACAAAATCCAATATCTCGCCGGACTCGTCATCAGCAACGATATACCCCTTCCGAAGACCATGATAATCATAGTCCCGATAACTCTCTTTGTCTATCTCCTTCTGACGATTAGTCAGGATATGGTCGGCAATTATTGAAAAAATTTCTCCGTAGCGTTCTCTATTCATGGTTTATATCGTGTTATTGTTGTAATTGCCCATAAATTTAATATAAATATGGGGCATATCAAATTATATAGTCTTCCTTCAACACTCCATCGCTAATGATTCTCAAAACGGCAGCTCATCTCCACAGTCGCCTTCAGGGATAAAGAAAGCCTTGTCGCCAATAGTTGTCACACTGGTGGGGATATCCGGCCTTGCCAGGTTTTCGCAGTTGCTGAAGGCTTCTCTGCCGATGGTCGTCAAAGACTTAGGAAGCTTGACGGCTTTCAGGTTCCGGCAGCAGGAGAAGGCGGCGTCTTGGATGGTGCGGACGCTGTTGGGGAACTCGACAGACTCCAGTCCGGTGCAAGACTCGAATGCGTTGGGGGCAATGAAAAGCACCCCATCAGGAATAACGGAGTTCATGCAGCCGAAAACCAGCGTCTCTCCATCGCGGGTCAGGCCGGCGTCGGAAACGCTGCGGTACATCGGATTCTTCTCATCAACCAGAATGGACTCAAGACGGGAGCAACCGGCGAAGGCCCCGCGCCCGATACTGATGACGCTTGCGGGAATCTGTACCATAACAAGATCAGTCTCTGCAAAGGCGGCGCGGCCAATACAAACCAGGCTGCCAGGAAGTTCGACTGACCGAAGCGGGCAGTCGCTGAAGCCATATTCGCCGATGCTGACCAAGGTATCCGGGAGCTCGACGCGGGTAAGGCCGAAGCAATCGGAGAATGCCCCGTCTGCAATGACCTTGACACCGCTTGGTATCTTGACTTCACCCAGCCCGGTGCAGTCAAACGCGAACTCGCCAATCCGGATTACCGAATCCGGAATTACCACCTCCCGGAGTTCGTGGACCTTGCAGAATTCCTTGTCTGCAATTTCGGTAATACCCTGAGGAATAGCGCACTTGCCGTTGATGATTTCAAACGGCCGGAGTTGCTTACGGTTGTCAAATTATTCATATCTCTATGTCTTTATCTGCCTTATTCTTCTCTTGTGCGCCCCTGGTAATCGTCTCTATCTGGTCAACCATCCATCGTTTTTCCGCCTCTATCATCATGTCGCCTATGACCTCTTCGTAATTCGGAAGCACAACTTTGATTTCCAGAAGATCTGAAGGAACATCTTTCTTATAAGGCCCGCGCCGTACAGTACGGTAATATCCGGTGACCGGGTAATACTGATGCCGGTAGACACCCCTGACAGCACCGCACTCCTTCAAGTAATCAAACAGAAAATTTTCCATCTCTGAACAGACCTTCTTCTCCAGCCGTTCAGCTGCCATGCCCGGAGACATATTGTCCTTCATGAGGTCGAGTGCGTAGGTTACGTATTCCTCCCGCCGGGCATTCAGAAGCTCAAGCGCCTTTGCTGCGTGTTTTTCCTTATCAATATGTCCGATAGTGGCCATTTCTTTGAGAAACTTTCAATAATAAATACTGCCGTCCTTAGCTATCGTTACCCACTCTCAATGAATTTTTTTATATTTGAACTCGATAACAAGATGACATGGATAACAAACCGTTCACTTATGAGCACTTCGTTCAAGCCATCCACTCTCTCAAGGATGACATGCTCATGTACTATATCGACGAGGCAGTAGGTATCTATTGCATTCAGAGAGGCATATCCGTTGGACCGCGTCCCGCAAGTGCGAGTGATTATTCCCCAGAATATGCCAATGCGTTCGAGGCGGCCAACTATGCCATCTATATTGTGGCCAACAAAATAGGCGCCTATGATTCCGGCAAGGGTGCATTCAGGCCCTACCTTCATAAAGCACTGGAAAATGCCCTAAAAGATATCCTGAAGGCTGACAGCTATGGCCCATCGACAAGTGGCGACATCGAAAATGAACCGGACACGACGGTCTCCGATGCGGAAGAGAGGGTCCGCAAGCATAAGGATGAAGCGTACGAAACTATGATCACGTTCATTGATGCCCTGCCAGAAATCAAGCGGGCAGCCATATACGCATCGGCCTTCGGGCAGATTCTAAGGCCGGACCTGAAAGGTTATGGACGGAATTATGCCGATATCCTGGCAGAGATTTACCACACGACGGCACTATATATCCGTCAGCTTGCAACCGAAGGAAAAAAAGCCGCATTGGCCGAGGCGCGCCGCCAGGGCTTCAGCGAGAGTTCCATGAATGAAGCCTATATGGGGTTCCAGCAGGCCGAGGCAAAGGTTAAGGACATTAATGACGAAGTACTGAAAGGAACTAAGCAACTTGATGCATACCTGCAGTTTAGACTGTTAAGGCATTTAGCCGGTAAATTAAATGAACTCTAAAGTCTTGAAACAATGAGCGTTTGGTCTGATATTCACAAAAGAAGTAATGGAGAGGGGATCCAAAAGGAAAATGAGATTCATTTCATACTCAAAGATGAAAATGAGTTGTTATATTCTACTGAAATAGTTTGCGTAAAACAATCGGCCATTCTGCCTTTCAATCTAGGGATATATGAATCCATCGATAACTTGTTAGAAAAGCTCAACATTCCAGTTATTATTGTGCCCGGAATCGAGAAGCGATCTGCTCCATTACCGCTCTGGGAGAACAAAGTATATTTGGAAAGAAAAGGTGATGATAAGCATGCTGCTTGGGTCGCTGCGCAGATTAGGTTATGGGAGGAAATGCCGCTTCGTGGGCTTTACGACTCTACTGAAAAGGTGATCAAGCTATTCCCGGACGAGATGCGTACTGAATACAACGGCGAAAAGATGAAGCAGCTTCTGGTTTCAACCCTTGCCCATGAAGCTATGCATGCCTATTTTGACCGTCCCGGACACGAACATCTGCCCTATGTGATTTCCATAGAGGAGCCCATGGCAGAGTTCGGTATGCTCCTTTACCTGTATGAGAATCAGGAAGAATCTGTTATAAAGGGCTTCTACGATTGGGCTGTGGCCGATGTCACATCTAAAAAGACCTGCTATAGATACGGCTATGCCTTGATGCAACAGCATCTAAAAGAAGCCGGAATCGCGGACGGGAAGCCATATGCTAGGAAAACTTCCACCCTGATAGAACTAGAATCATACAAGATACCACTCATCTAGATATAATCTAAACAAGAATGACCTCATTCCGGTTGAGGATTCTTTATTTTTACCCCAAATTATTATCGATGGACAATAAGATAGTTAACGAAGCGGTCAAAAAAAGTGTTAAAATAAATTCTGAAATGCAAGAAGCAGATGATATAGATTTAAGTCAATGGCCTTGTGATGACATTGATACATTTGTAAATCCGAATAGTAAAGATATTGAGAGATTATCTTCAAGTGATTCGGAGGGTAATGATGATGTTGAATATGCTATGGCTGAAATTACAGGAATCATTCAAGAAGTAACTGACAAATTATATGATTTAAAAGAATTCTTAGATACGGATGATTATGTAGCTAGTCATAAAAATCAATATCAACAAATCATTCATAACGTTGGCTATTTAATAGATAGAATTGATTCAATCTGGACAGAAGAATTATAAAAGCAAGTGTTAGTGCCCAATATCTTTAATGTATATGTTGGGGGCTGAGTTGTCGGACGAAATGTAAGAGTCCCTAAATGAAATGTCCTATGGAAATACCGTTTGTATATGGAAAAATAGTTGCGGACAGCGATTTTACTGATCGTATTGATGAGACTCGTAAGCTGGTTTCCAATTTTCTGTCTCAAACCAATACCGCCATCATCTCTCCGCGCAGATGGGGGAAATCATCCTTGGTAAATAAGGCAATCGATTGCGTTTCAGAGACGAATAGTTCAATCTTGTTCGTGAAAATGAATGCGTTCAAGTGTGAAACGCCTCAGGATTTCTATGGATTGTTTGCAAAGCGTACTGTAGAAGAGATATCATCGTCAGCAGAGACGTTGTTGTCAAATGCAAAAGAATTCCTCTCCAGATTGTTACCCAAGATATCCATTGCTGATCCCGTAGGCCAATACGAGATCTCGTTCGGGGAAGAGATTCTTGACCTGCCACAGCAGATTGCAGCAAAGCGAAGGAAGAAGGTCGTGGTCTGTATCGATGAATTTCAGCAGATAGGTGAGTTCGCGGAAACAGTAAAGTTCCAGAAGATCTTGAGGAGCCACTGGCAGGAACAGGAAGATGTGGCATATATCCTGTACGGAAGTAAGAAGCACATGATGCTTAACATCTTTGGAGAATACCGAAGTCCCTTTTACAAATTTGGCGACCTGATGTTTCTTTCGAAGATATCGCAGAAAGATTGGGTTGAATACATCAAAGACCGTTTTGAAGAGACAGGGAAGAATATATCAGATTCCGCCGCAGCCCACCTTGCCGATCTGGTTGAAAACCATTCCTATTATGTACAGCAACTGGCACAATATGCATGGCTTCGTACTGAGAAGTCCTGTTCAGAAGAAATTGTAGATGCAGCATTTCAGGGGTTGCTTGATTCGCTGAACCTTCAATTCATCAATCTGATGGATAACTTAACGGAAAAACAGCGGAGTTTCCTTTGTGCCGTTAGTGACGGTGTAAGGAACTTATCTTCCGTTGAAACCCTTTCTAAGTATAGATTGGGCACTAGCGGAAATATCAGAATAATCAAAGGCGCGCTAAAGAAAAAGGATCTGATTGAGGAATCCGGGCATCAGGTTGTTGTTCAGGATCCCGTTTTTAATAAGTGGATCCAAAGAGTATATAAGAATCTTTGACATAAACTCCTGCATGTCATAGCCGACCGCTTCGGCGGCCTTCCTGTATTCTTCCGCCACCCAGGCGGTGTTGCCGTTCTCCCGTGGCGAGGCTTGGAGAATACAAAGATTATTGAATCTTCATCATGTCCACCAGCTGCAGGAAATAGTCGTTGGACCAAATATCCAATTCATCAGGATTGTTCAAGAAGGGGAGCACGTCTTCCTTGACACGGGAAATATCCGTGCTTGCCAAACGTTCTCGCAATGCGGACTTATACTCTTCAAGTGTCATATCCTGACTGTTGAATTGAAAAATCCTCTCGTGAAGGTGTTCCCAGTCAAGAGGGATGCCGTTCCGTACATACCACTCAAAATCATACCAGTCACGTCCCTTAATCCGGCTCTTCCATGTCCTGAATACCAAAGCGTGCATTTTGCCGGCATAAAGGTCGGGAAGCGTTACACAGCGAGTCAGGAAAGATTTGGGCTGCAGCAAGATCTTTTGTTCTGTTGCGAACTTCAGAGGCGGCACCATGTCCACTTCAATCTTTACCTTAATTGATCTCTCAGTCTGGAATGATATGTCGTATACATCCGTGGTATCCTTCAAAAAGGCAGATTCAACTTTGCCAAAGCTTTTCTTATCCTTCTTCTTGATTTCTACTTGACGGCCAACAAGGGCAAACTGGTCTATGACAGGCTGGAAATATTGCTCAAAATGGAATGAAGTATCTTCCATTAACAGAGTGAAATCCATGTCCTCACTGAAGCGATTCAATCCGTGGAAGATACGAAGGCAGGTACCCCCATAAAAAGCTGCCTTGTCGAAGAAACCACCATCTGCAAGCCCGGCGAGAACAATCTGCTGGCTCACTTCATAAATAGCGTTCCGCCGCGCCGAATCCGTGCTTTGGTCATAGGCCGAAAGCATCTTTTCATATAGTTCGTTCATTGTCCAAAAGTTTTATGATGGTTTCTATGGATTGTGTCTTTTTGCCGGCATCGGCACATTGCTGAAGGATATCGGCGTTGAATTGACTGAAAGCATCCATATCAAGACGCAAATCTTCTTCCAAAAATGCCTGCGCCTCCTTTTGATAGCGCAGGTTCACACCTGCGGTTGAACAGATCAAGTCGCATAACGCCTTCTCCGGACTTGCAATAATGAAGGCTGCTCCTTCCGTCTCTTCTTGTCGGAGGCCGATAGGGAAGTAGTCTCTGCCAACTCCGATGTAGGAGAATTTTCCAAGATCATTCTCGAACGTACGGGAATGCTTAAGTGTCATGCTTTGCACCAAGTACACTCGCTCAGGAATAAGACCATACCAGCGAAGTGCCGTATGCATGGACACATAAGAGGGGGAATATAGATGATTGGCGACAAGTTCCCTGCTTATGCGCTTGCCGCTCCAAGTCGGATTAACAACGTATAATCCGCGCTTCAGGCGCAATAGCTTACCATTGCGCTCTAATGAGGAGACCTTTTGGTTTGAACCGGAAACCTCAGGATACAGGGAGGCGATTGTTTCCTTGGTAACCGGAACGTTGCCTAATATGTCTAAGACATCCTTCATGCTGCAAATATAGTAATTTCTGGAATAAAAAATCAAGAGTAATATGATTTATTGTTCGGAAATTTACTATTTTCTTCGCCGGGAATAAAGTAGCGTACTCCAAATTTTTCTATGAAATTATGGAGTACGGTCGCAAATTTATCTATCGGCAGAACACGTGTCCGTCCCCGTCTTGCTCCAGTCCCTTCGGAACGCCCCTCCGGCTGCTCCGTTTGATCTTGACATCGACAGCCTGTCGGAAACCGATTGCCGGGAGATTCTGATGGAACTTACATATTGAAGTCCTCTCTATCAACTGTTGCCGAGAAGGACGGCGTGAGCGCCTAAGTGTGCGCACACAATCGCCGTCCAGCGTCTCTTGTCGCACTCATGCTGCGCATAGCACCCTGTGCATAAGTGGGTGTGCGCAGTCATGTCGCTATTGGTGTACGGAAAGGAAGATCGGGTGCGCACACTCTTGAGAGCATCAGCCACCCAGGTGAATCCTATGCCACTTTCTTCACTATTTGATTTTTCCGCCGAAATAGGTATATTTACAAAATAATCCCCAAGTAGAAATAAATGGCCATTGCATATCACGGGACGGCTGCCCTTTTCAGCCAGTTTGATCCTTCCCATCTGCTGGAAGGAGACGGAAAGTTCAAGTTCGGTGTGGGCGCGTACCTGACGTCGCGTTATGAGACTGCAGCCCTGTATGCGGGCAAGACAGGCAGTAAAGTAAGGTATGTCTATACGGTAGAGATTCCTGACATGACGGACGACAACCATCTGGTTTCCAGACTGCCGGTGAATCCGGCCATTGTCCGGAGGGCAGGGGAGAAGCTGGGAGAACCCATTCCGGCCGAAGCCTGCGAGTGTGGGAAATTCTTCCGCAAGTACATCGGCAATACGCTCATCGGGTTCGGAAAGACTTTGAAGCAGCGCACAGGTTCCGCTTCCCTGGAGGCAGAGAAAGCAGCCTCTGCGTTCCTGCCGACTATCGGCGTCGTCCTTCTGGTCTGGCCCACGGCCCAGACCAAGCCGGAAGCCGGCAACAACTATGCGCTGATGGACTACTCCGCCTTCAAGATTCTCAAGGTGGACAAGATCGAGGAGTAGCTCCAACGGAATTACAAAACCTCCGTTACCGTTTCAGTATGGAGGGAAAGTTCCAGGCGTCCGGTGAGGGTGGCGTTTTTCATACTCACGAAAGTACCGTTGGGCTTATACTGCGCAGGGATGTTCTTGGTGCCGAAGTAGGTGATGCCTTCACTGTCCATCACCTTGAACTTGAGATCTTCGGCCGTTGTCGTATTGTTGTTGCGAAGGGCGACGAAGAAAGGTTTCTCACTGGCGTTGTCCAAAAGGACCTCGATGGTTCCGGTGACGGAAGTACCATCCGGTTTCCGTGTCTGCACCAGTCTGCCGTCGGCAGCCGTAATCCAGATACGTCTGGCAGTGATGAGGGAAATGAGGCCCGCTCCGTTGTGCTGGAAACGGAAATTGAGTCGATAGATGCTCTGCTGGTTGGCAAAGGATGCTTTGTCCGTGGTGATGGTTCCGTTGGAAGCGTCCGTCACCAGGACGTTTTCAGCCATGGTGTAATGGTATTTCTTTTCGATGGACCGGTTGTCCGCCCCCTTATAGTTGGGGTCGTCCTGCAGCAGAAGCCGGCCTACCTGCCCGGTGTAATCCCAATCCTGACGGGGCGTGAGCAGGGTTAGTTTTGTCGTCCCAGGCGTGATTCCGGTCGTGGTGATGGTACCGGAGAGGGTGGCCTGGTGGGTATCCGTGGCGTCGGGCGTCGCCGTCAGGGTACCGATATGCGTACCGTCCAGATAGACTTCCACCGGCTCGTCGGCCTTCCAGATGGACTGCAGGACCGTGGTGTTCTCCTCCGAATCTCCCGCTCCGATGGCCAGACCTTTCGTCATTCCCTCAGCCCCGGCTTGACCGGGCATCTCTTTTTCTGCCCGGATGCTGACCGTCCACACCGAATCCATTGGCTGCGGGCGCTGCGCTTCCTGCTGATCCGGGAGGAGTTCAGTCTCATCCTTGATGCAACCGGTCCAAACAAGCGCCAGTGCGATTCCTATAAGCAAGCATCTTTTCATCATTCACAATAATATGCTTTCCCTGCCGGGATCGTGTTTCCGGAGAAGGGGTAGAATCCCAGTTCCCCGTTCCTGATGCCCAGTACATATACCGTATTATCTCCTATCTTGCCGTTGCTGACAGCCAGCGGCGAATCCGTTCCCTTCAGGATGTTGTTCAAGATGGGCGCAATGGAATAGCCTGTCACACTCAGCGGGATGACCTTCGTGGATCCCGTGTCTCCCGCCTGTTTGTCCAGCAGGATGATCACCGGTATTCCGGCAGGAATCACATCGCCGATGCAGTAAAACACGCAATCATCGCCTTCCTTCCGGACCGTGTAGGCCAGACCGCCTTTCGGCAGCTGCCAGCTCCGGGACCCGTCATAGAACGAGGCGGCATACTGGATATCGCCCATCACGCTGGCTGCCGTGGCCACAGGCTGGGGAACTGTCGTGATGCTGATGTCATCCACGTAGAGCCAGGCCTGATGGTCTTTGACCCGGATCATGACGTACTTGGCGTCTGCCGGTATCTGAAGCGAGAAATGCACCCACTCCCCGTTCTCGGCTGCCAGCTCCTGGGTCCCGACAAAGTCGGAGAGTTGATTCGTATTCGTGGACCAGCCCACCTGGAAAGAGGAGGCATACGAAATGAAATACGAGCTTCCCGGCTCAGGATTCTCAGCATAGTTCTTGAAATAGAACGAGACCACCTTCTCTGCACCGTTCCCTTGCAGCAGGGGGGAACGCAGGCATTGGGCTTCCGGACTTCCTTCGTCGAACTCAAAACTATGTGAACCTGCGTGTTTCTCGCGGGTGGAGATGCCGGAACGGCCGGACCCGTTTTCCAGGCGCCAGCCTCCCATCCCGTTCTCGAAATCCTGACGATGCGGGATGGCCTCCATCGGACCTTCGGTCAGGAATTGGAATGTCACAAAATTGCTGGATCCACTGGTATGGCGTGCTTTGACGCGGAACTCATAGGTCGTGTTGGCCGTCAGGCCGTCAAGGGTTACGCTTGTGCCGCTCACTGACGCCTCGGATGACCAACTGCTGCCATTCTCCGGCCGGTATTGATAGATATAATCCGAGGCACCTTCGGCTGCATTCCAATTCAGCGTAACGCGCTGAACGCCCAACTCGCTCACGGAAAGGCCCGTGGGTCTAGCCAGGGAGGAGTATTCCTCAAAGTGGAAGTCATCCAGATACAGATCGGTATTCTGGGCATAAGATTGAATGGCCACGAACTGGGTACTGGAAGGAAAGTCATTGTCGTACAGCCTCCATTGTAATTCCTCAGCCGTCAGTTCGTCTTCCCAGTGGAAATTGTCGATATCGCTGGTCGAAGTGGAGTATCCCACTTTGAATTTTCCGATCTGCGAAGCCGAGGAGGAACTGTTACTAAAATAGAACGACACCCTGACAGGGATATTCCCGGGCAGCCTGGGACTGATCAGATATTGGGGCGTTCCATCGCTGTAGGGCTGGAACTTATATCCATAAGTCCCCTCATGTTTCGCTTCCCCGCTGATGCCGGTATAATCAACGTTCAAGAAGTGGTTGTGGTTCGCCTGGCTCCAGCCAGGCATTCCGTTTTCAAAACCGCAGAAATGGGGCAGAGACACGGCCGTGGTGAAACGCAGGAGGGAATAGCTGCTTTCGCCGCCGTCATAAATGATCCTGACGCGGAACTGGTATTCTGTGAAAGCCGACAACCCGTTGAGGGATGCGCTCGTGCCGCTCGTGGAGGCCAGGCTTGACCAGGCCGTATTCCCGGATTTGTACTGCCATTCGTAGCGTTGAATGGTGGGATGCTCACCCGCAGGCGCCTGCCAGCTTACGGTCGCCGCATTCTCCGAAAGCGCCGTCACGGCCAGATTGATGGGATTGCGATAAGGATTGGGAACGATGTTGATCCGGATGTCGTTGCGCATCGTTGCGCTGCTTCCCGTCAAATGCTGGTTGCCCCAATCGATAGGCGAGCCGGAAGCTATACGGCGCATTTTGTTGTCGGCATAGTGATACGAGAACGTGTTGCCGTGAGGCAGCGGCGAGGTGGCTTCAGGAACGTAGCAGCAGATCATCAGGTTGCTGTTGCCGTCGTATTCGAAAGGCGTGTTCAGAAGGATCGTCAGCCATTTCTGGCCGGAGACAGCGATGTCCCCTTCAAATACCAAGGAGAAACCATTTATTGGATCCAGATCCGAACCGGTGAAGGAATCCTTGTCCGTATGCTTCATATAGATTTGGATTCCATTCATGTTCAACGACTTGTCATCCTTCCGGTGGAAGAAGGATATGGCTTTGATGCTGCCGGCCGTTCCGATATCTTCGGCTGTATAGATCTGTTGCGACAGGGAATAGGGATAAGCAGTATTGCCCAGGTAGAAAGGAATGAAGTCAGTACCGGATGTGCCGTTGCCGATCTGCACGGGCTCCAGGGCTGTGGAGGTGGCGACGTGCATATAGATGAAATCGCCATTGTTGCCGGCATTCAGGCTATATCCCCAGTCACTGAATAATGTAGAGCTGTTGGTCGTGCGTACGGCGCCTTTCGGGTTGGAGCTGAAGGAGATGTTGGTAACGACGCGTTTGTCCGGAAAGTAGTCGCGGGTGTAATAAAGATAAATGTTTGTGCCGCCTGTGCCGTTGTTGACGTTGCCCTTGCTGGCTTTAAAGCTGGTCCCACCATCGTAGGGAACGGGAAAGTAGGAGCGACCGTCGTATTCGATTTTGTCCGAATATTTATTGGAGATGATGAAACCCGTGACAGCGCCGTAGTTAAAGCCGTCGTCGATGCTTTCCGGTTTGTAAAATAGATGGATGTAATCGCCCCCGGCTCCCTTGTTCAGGTCTTGGGCGGTCATTTTCCATCCTTTTGGAATCAGCGTAGTCTCCCCGGTTAGTATGTCTTGCTTGCTTCCGCCGACCAGCATCACGTCCCGGATATAGGGCGTCGCCATGGTCGGCACCCAGGCCGCTGCCAGCACGACGGCCAGCAGCACACGGACGAGAAGCGGGTGAAGAAGCTTATTCATCGAGATTCCCGTACATATAGCCTTGCTGAGAATAGGCCAAGAGCCATGCCGCTGGCAGCGGCATGGCCTGAGAGAAGGGCGGCAAGTACTGTTGTTTGTTTTTTTCTTCCATAAAACGAGTTGATGCGAGATATCTTGAAACACAAAGATAAATTATCTGAGCGTATTTTGTAACTCACGGCCTGCAGAGAAACACGAGGGGCTGGGAAAGGCGGGCGGACCAGTCGGTCTCGGTGTGGCTGTGGCCGGGGAAGACGAGGCTGCGGTAGTGGTCGGTGTCCCATCCTTTTTCGTGGAAAATGCTGTCGACGACAGGCTGGTATCGATCGTATGTCTTGTCCAGGCTCTTGGTGCCGTGGTCCATATAGATACGGCAGGAGTTGGCCTCGGGCAGCCGGTCCCGCAGATAGGCCGCGAAAGCCTGCGCCCATGCATCTCTGCCGCGACCGAGCGATGGGATAATGAAGGACAGGTGCGAGGACATGCATCCTGCACCGCCGAACACCTCGGGATACTCGCAGAGGGCATAGAGTGAGATCAGGCCGCCCATGCTGGAACCGAGGATGAATGTATGCTCCCGGTCTGTCTGCGGCCGGTAATGCTCGTCGATGAACGGCTTCAATTCCTCGACGATGAAGTGCAGGTAGGCGTCGCCCTTGAAGTCCTGCTTTGCCACGGATGCGGCGGCCGGCCCTGTGACATATTGCCCGGTCTTGTCGGGAAAATATTCGTTGAGGCGGTCTTCCGTGCTGTTGATGCCCACGACGATGCAGCGGGGAATCGCTCCTTCCTGCATCAGCTGCCCGGCCACGCCGTCGACATCCCATTCCTTGTGGTTCCAGGCCGTCGCCTTGTCGAACAGCATCTTGCCGTCGTGCATGTAGATCACATTGCATGGCTCGCCCGTCTCGTATCCTTCCGGCAGCCATACCGACACGCAGCGCGGTTCGATCCAGCGGGAAGGGAAGTCCAAGTAGAAATCGATGGAACCGGTCCGGACCTGCGGCTCTTCGCGCGAGGGCTTCTGCATCTGCCTGACCAGGAAGAATGCCGCCAGTGCCAGCAACAGCAGCGCCGCCAGCACGGTAAAAATGATTCGTTTCGTTGTAACCTTCATGTAATGCAAATATAATCAAATTCAAATTATGCGCGCGCTTGCCGCCATTTGAAAAAACATGCCTATCTTTATGGAAAAATTGCCAAGGTCTTAATCAACAAAGCTTTCAAAATGAAGAGAATCCTATTGACTGTCTGTGTTTTGTGCGGATGCGTTTCAGCCTTGACTGCACAGATTCAGACGAATGCCGGCATTGCGTATCTGCAGGCTATGCAGAAAGATGTATCAACAGATTTTTGGGATTTGGCAAACACCTATTTCCTGGCAGACTCTCTTGTCTGCTTCGATGCCGCCAAGGGTGAAGGTTTGGTGCAATGGAAACGTTTTAGAATGTCTCCGCGTCAGGCTTTCAATCTGAACGGCTACTGGCCTGTTCCGATGCAAATGCTCGATTTCCCTGATGCCGCATATGTCAATGATCCTGATTTGAAGCTCCAGATAGAGTTCATCACCCCCAGGACAGCGCGCATCCGCATGCTGACGACTCCTGTTGAGCCAGAGGATACGGATCAGGACGACGTGATGTTCTGCGATGCGTTCAAGGCAAAAGGGAAGGGTGCGATGTGGAAATCCCGTGAAGACGAAGAATCCATCTCTTACCTTTCTAATTACGGCTGTATCGAGATCCGGAAGTACCCTTGGCGCATCATTGTCAAGGATGCCGATGGCCGTATCCTGACACAGACCCGCCATATCATTGACAATGATTCCACGCAGGTGAAACTGTTGCCTTTCTCGTTCATCAAGCGAGGCAGCGACAATTCGCGCAGCATCCAGCCTGTATTCCTGCTCTCGCCCGGCGAACGCATCTACGGCTGTGGCGAATCCTTTACTTCGCTCAACAAAGTGGGGCAGAAGGTACACCTCAGTGTGACAGATCCCCAGGGCCCGGAGACGGATGGTATGTACAAGCCCGTACCTTTCTTTTTCTCGAACCGGGGCTACGGTATCTTCATGCATACCTCTGCTCCCGTTACCTGTGACTTTGGTGCAAGTTATATCGGGGCGGACCGTCTGTTCATGGCTGACGAGCAGATGGACTTTTTCGTGTTTTTCGGTGAACCGAAGGACATCCTCTATGAATATACGGAGATTACAGGAAAGAGTCCGATGCTGCCTCTGTGGAGCTTTGGCACGTGGATGAGCCGGATTACCTATTTTTCGCAGGCAGAAGGCCTGGAGATTGCCCGGCAGTTGCGGGCGCACAGAATCCCCAGCGATGTGATTCACTTTGATACTGGCTGGTTCGGTGTGGACTGGCAATGCGACTATCAGTTTGCAAGGGATCGTTTTCCGGACCCTGTGAAGATGCTCGAGCAATTGGCGGATGATGGTTTCCACACCTGTCTGTGGCAGTTGCCGTACTTTACGCCGAAAAACCCGTTATTCCCTGAAATCATCCAGAAAGGACTGCATGTGGTAAATGCTTCGGGTGGGATGCCGGTGGAGGATGCCATCCTCGATTTCTCGAATCCGGAAACGGTCGACTGGTATCAGGAAAAGATTGATGGCCTTATGAAACAGGGCGTTTCCACCATCAAGTGCGACTTTGGTGAAGCGGCTCCTTACAATGGATTCTATCATAGCGGCAAAGGAGGACTCTATGAACACAATCTCTATCCGTTGCGCTACAATAAAGCCCTTTGGGAAGCGGTAGAGCGCAATCATCCCGGCGAGGGCATCATCTGGGCGCGCTCGGCCTGGGCTGGATCGCAACGATATGCGCTCCATTGGGGTGGCGATGCCGCTACCAATAATATCGGCATGCTGGGCGACCTGCGGGGTGGACTGAGTTTCGGTCTCAGTGGTTTCTCATTCTGGAGCCATGACATGGGCGGCTTTGTCACCGCCTCTCCGGAGGATATCTACCGTCGCTGGCTGCCGTTCGGATTCCTTTCCAGCCATACTCGTGCTCACGGAGCGCCCCCCACTGAACCGTGGCTTATTTCAGAATCGTTCACAGATGCTTTCCGTGAGAGCGCAGAGATGAAATATAAGCTGATGCCCTATGTGTATGCTCAGGCGAAAGACTGTTCGGAGCGTGGCTTGCCGATGGTGCGTGCCCTGTTCGTTGAATTTCCGGAAGATATGGGTGCGTGGCTTGTGGAGGATGAGTATATGTTTGGTTCTCAAATCCTTGTGGCACCATTGCTCGAATCGGGCAGTAGCCGCGACGTGTATCTGCCGAAGGGGAAATGGATCGACTATCAGAACGGGAAGGTCTATGAAGGAGGTTATCAGACCATCGAGGCCGGCAAAATACCCTGCATCATCCTCGTAAAAGACGGCAGCGTGATACCACACGCTCCATTGGCCCAGCGTACGGACCAGATTGACTGGAGTAAGATTGAACTTCGAAAATACAAGGCATCTGCCAAAATCTGCACGGGTCTTCTCTATAAACCCGGTGACACACAAATTCAGCATATAACCAGATAATAAGATATTTATGAAAAAGACATTACTGCTGTTGGCAGCGGCGCTGCTGGTTCTTTGCACTGCAGACGCCCAGGACCGGAAACCCGATGGCAATCTTCCGAAATGGGAGGGATTGGCCGACACCCCGCAGATGGGTTGGAGCTCCTGGAACAAATTCCAGACGGAAATCAACGAGACACTCATCAAGGACATCGCCGACAAGATGGTTGAATTGGGACTGGTCGATGCCGGCTATGTCTATCTCAATCTTGACGACGGTTGGCACGGTGAGCGGGATGCGCAGGGCTTCGTACACGAAGACAAAGCAAAGTTCCCCTCAGGGATGAAGGCGCTGGCCGACTATCTGCATTCCAAAGGCCTTAAGCTGGGCATTTACAGTGATGCCGGGACCAACACCTGCGCCTGCTATACCGGCAGTCTCGGACATGAATACCAGGACGCCTTTACCTATGCCCAGTGGGGCGTCGATTACCTGAAATACGACTGGTGCTACACCAACAACATCAACCCCAAGGGCGCCTACGCGCTGATGCGCGACGCGCTTCGCTGGGCCGGACGCCCCATTTTCTTCAGTATGTGCGAATGGGGGAATAGCAAGCCCTGGGAATGGGCGGCGGAAGTCGGCCATTCCTGGCGGACCACCGGCGACATCGGCGTAGGTTTCCTTGCCATTCCGCAACGTTATGACGAGAACGGCAATCCTGCCTGGACTCCGCTCGGCGTGATGCCGATCGTGGACATGAACGAGCCTCTGCGGCAATACGCCGGTCCTGGCCATTGGAACGACCCGGATATGCTCGAGGTGGGAAACGGAATGACGGCGGCAGAAGACCGCGCCCATTTCACGCTCTGGTGCATGATGGCTGCACCCCTTATTCTGGGCAACGATATCACGAACATGACTCAGGAGACTTTGGCTACCATCACCAACAAAGAGGTGATTGCCATTGACCAGGATCCGCTTGGCATCCAGGGCCTGCGCCTGAAGACGGAGGGGGACATCCAGTATTGGTTCAAGCCGCTTGCCGACGGGGACTGGGCCTTCTGTATCCTCAACATCGGAGAAGCTCCGGCGACAGTAAACATCGACTGGTCATCGCTGGAAGTGAACGATGAATTGAGCGGTTGCAGCACGAATTTCTCTATCGTCAACTACCGCGTGAAAGACCTGTGGAACGCTTCCGCCAAGCCTTTCACGACGCTGGTTAAGGGCAAAGGCAAACTTCGCAGACAGCTGGTCCAAAATCCGGTCTCCGCAGTAGTCGGCTCCCACGATGTGGTCGTCTACCGTCTTACGCCTGTCGCCCGATAAATAACATGAAATCCATGGAACTTTCAGAAGCTATCAAACTCCGCCACTCTGTGCGCAAATACACAGATCAGCCCATCGAAGCCGACAAAGTAGTGACACTCAAAGCCGCCGTCGAGCGCTGTAACGTAGCCAGCGGGCTGAATATCCAGCTCGTCCTGGATGAACCCAAGGCCTTCAACGGTTTGTTTATTTCCACCTACGGCCAGTTCTCGGGTGTCCGGAATTATCTGGTCATGGCCGCGCCGAAAGGGAAGGAGTGGGAGGAGAAGGTCGGCTACTACGGCGAGCAGTTGGTCCTGCTGGCCCAGACGCTGGGGCTCAATACCTGCTGGGTGGGGCTCACCTACAAGAAAGTGCCTACTGCATTCAGTTTGCGGGAAGGCGATGTCATCCATTGTGAAATTGCCCTGGGCTATGGAGCGAACCAGGGGAAGCAGCATCCCCTGAAACCAGCGGAACGCTTCTATGAAGCCAGCGGCACCATTCCCGAATGGTTCAAGGCCGGCGTGGAGGCCGCCCTGCTGGCACCCACGGCCGTTAACCAGCAGAAGTTTAAATTCCTCCTCCAGGACGGCAACAAGGTCGCTACCCGGACCTTCTTCTCTCCGTGGGGCTACACGATCATCGACCTGGGTATCGTGAAATACCACTTCGAAATCGCTGCCGGGAAAGAAAACTTCGAATGGGCGTAATAGCTGCCGCTAAAGGCTGAAACGCCAGAGCCGGGAGTGGCGGGGACCGTCGGCGGTGTTGAAGACGACCCAGGCGTAGCCGTCTTTCAAGCAGATGCCTTCAGGCTCGTCGACCAGGTCGGTGATGTTCCGGCTCAGGGCGATGCGTTTCCCGTCGAGATCCACCACATGGACGAACAGTTCGTGCGGTGCGTAGCCGTCGGGAAGATAGGCGTAGCGGCCGCGGACGATGCTGCCCTGCCAGATGTTGATGCCTTTGTCGATCCTGGTGACGTCGAGGACGTCGGCGTCGGTCAGGTGTACTTCGCCATTCTCATCGCTGTCGGAGAGCTTCGGAAGGCGGAACTTCTTGAGCAGCTTGTAGTCGCCGTTCCGGCCTCCATAGGTGTAGATGTAGCCGTTCTCGGCGTCCAGGCACCAGTCGATGGTCCCGGCGTAATCCGTTCCGGTGTAGAAGATCTTCTGGACGATCCGGCTGCCTTTCAGCGTGACGTCGGTCACATAGCAGCAGTTCTCTCCCCCGCAGGAGGCGATGTAAAGCAGCGGGAACTGGGATTTGCGAGATGCCTTTTCTGTGCCGAAGCAGGCATTGTTGCAATGCGAACTGTTGCCTTCCATCATATAATTGCCGACCATCTTCTTCTTTTTCATGTCGAAGATGCAGAGGCGGCCTTTGTCGTGCAGCACGAAGGCATATTTGTCGTACATGGCGAAGCCCTGCGTTGATCCGGTCACTACCTCATTTTCGGGCGTCCAGTCGGCAAAGTCGCAGATGAATTCCGGTTTGAGCTCGGGGAGGCCCGACACCCTTCTGTACTCTTCGCGTGCGCGCTCGGCCTGGGCCCGGTATTCCGGATTGGACTGGAGTGCGGAATAGCCGATGCAGGCGGCCGAGGCGCTGGCATCGATGTCGCTCTGCCAGTGGCAGCCG
>Ga0265300_10000247_pt1 | contig 57915 bp, 70 predicted proteins | sample AusTroGonzalo_MG_FD_193482 | JGI IMG/M metagenome (GOLD analysis project Ga0265300, IMG submission 193482) | Bovine rumen microbial communities from tropical cattle in Woodstock, Queensland, Australia - Gonzalo_03 | ecosystem: Host-associated > Mammals > Digestive system > Stomach > Rumen ... | reverse complement strand
TTCGCCGCTTGCGGTTTCGTCAACGGTGGGTTCGGTCTGGTTCTGGATCGCGGTTTCTCCGGCAGGAACAATGTTCGATTCTCCCGCCACTTCAAACTGCGGCGTTTCGGTACGTTCGCCCGTCTTGACTTCGGGAGTTTCGCTGACCACTTCAAACTGCGGAACCGTTTCGTTCGCCTTGGGCGTTTCGCTCTTCGGTGCTTCGGTTTCCGTTTCGCCCATGTCTACGCCGATATTCAGCGCGTCAAGAGATTTCTGCACATCGCCGAATTTACCTTCCGGGACAAGGAACCCGTGAGCGAATCCGCTCCAGTATCCGCCGTTGTCGCGGATGGCTTTTTTCAGTTCGTTGTAGTCTTCCGTGGACAGGCTCTTCGGAGTTTTCAGCAGATCAAACTTCTCTTTGGTCTTCGTGTGTTCGAAGGTTTCATGCTTCAGCGTGTACTTCGGTTCACCGTCCGTCGCTGTTTCGTTGGTTCCCTGCGGGATCAGCGATTTACCGTCCGCTTGCATGACGGGATTTCCCGTATCTATTGTACCACTTTTTTCTTCGGAAGGCAAGAGACTTTCTTGATTTTCATTCGGTACAATTTTATCGGAAACAGCAGATTTAACTTCTTCCTTCTGGTTGCGAAGAACGGAATCCAGATATTCCAGTGCCGCTTTTTTACCTTCAAGCTGTGCAAGGATTCCTTTTTCAAGTGCTTGCATATGAAGGTTTTCTTCTTTGTATGTGTAAGGCGTATTGATTGTCGGATCAGATTGCAGATTCCGCCCGGCAGTCAGAAGATTGTTTGGCACGTTCTTCACTGCGTCTGCAATTTCCGGGAACACATTCTTGAAGCGGGTATTATACCACCAGTCCTGAAATTCCGCTTCACTCATGTTCTGGAGATCAGAAATAGCAGAATCCACATCCTGAATCGCGTCATTGACTTTATCAATCGTGGCACGGATCACGTCAGTATCCGGAGAAACCGTGTTGCCAACCGCGCTCACCACGTTTGCCGCTTCGTTGATAACATCAGCATCCGCTTTCCCGGTTTTGGTGTTAAGGTTTCTCAGGATTTGATCTTTGTTTTCAAAGATGGTTTCCTGAAGCCAAAGCATATCGAGAAGCGAAGTCAGATCATTATCGCCAAGAGAATAAATCTGCTTGTTGATATAATCGTTCGCCGCCCAGATGGGATCCACACCCGGATTGTCTCTCTTGATGTTCTCAACAAAGTCCTGCGCGCTCTGGAATGACGTGGTATCGGAATTATTTATAGCCGCTCTGAATGCGTCTGCCGTGTTTGTGGGCTTTACGCGAGCGGGTTCCTGTGCGGGAGTGGTTTGTTGTGCGGGTGCAACGGGGGCTTCCACAGCGGGTTCCGCATTGACCGGAGTAGATTCCGGTGCTGTATACACGTTGCTGTTCCGGATGGTTTCTCCAATGGAATCGAACGCATCGTTGATATATACGTTTCCGTCAATGATCGCCTGAGAATCAGTTCCAAGCGTATCATAGATAGATTTCAGACCGTTATAAATATATTCATACCGGGCGCGAGTGTCAAAATCGGTTTCGTTCGGGAACGGAGACAGACCGAGATTCTTGACGCACTCGCCCATAACGGAACCGATCTGCTGTTGAAGCTGATTGACTTCTTCCTGAGTGGTAACAGCAGATGCCGCCTTAGAAAATCCGTTGACGATATCGAAGTCAGACTTGTATGCGCGATAGGTAGACGGGATATCTCCCATATTGAAGAATCCGGCAGTCAGACCGCCAAGAATGCCGCTGTATAGAAGTTCTGTTCCGGAAACTTTCGCGTTCGGATTATACGTTGCGCGTTTATTCGCGTTCGTAATCACATCCTGAAGCGATTCTTCAACACCTTCTCCGAGCATTGTCCCAAGCGTTTTGACAGTGGTTTTTGCAAGCGGAGAAGTAATAAACGTGCCGTATGCTTTTGCGAGATTACGACCAAATGCCGTTCTTGCAAGCGTCTTGCCGAGAACACCTTGTCCACGTCCTGCAATACCGCCGATCAGAATTTCGCCGATGGACTGGTTGATGGATTCGCGCCCGGCGTATGCTCTCGCCTGAGTCTTGCTTGCACCTTCCTGCCGCGCTTCCTGATATGCACTCGCATTGTTTACCATGCCGCGCATGGCAGGAGAAAGCACCGCACCCACACCCGGAATCGCATTCATAGCAACATAGGGAAGCTGTCCCGTAATCGCCGCATCCAGATCACCGAGCGCACGAACGACAGGATTCGTGGACGTGGCGGAGTATTTCTTCTCAATCTCAGCAAGTTTCTTGCCGCTTGCGTCAGACTGAGCCGCTTTTTCAAGCTCTTCGGTATATGCTTCCTGTCCTTTGCCGATAACATCGGACGCGCCTTTCGTCTCGCGGATTTCGTCCTGAGACTTGATCTTCCCTGATTCGTTCGTCGAAGACTGCATGACGGGTCTTCCGTTGACTGCGGACGGCATTCCCGGAAGTTTCAGACCGCTGTCCGTAGTCTTTGCTCCTGCTTTCAGAGCTTCGCCGGATGCTTTTGCTCCCGCTCCAATCCCGCTTGTCAGCGTATTGAGATTGTCCATAAAGGAATCAATCGCCTGATTACCACGCGCCGCAGAATAGTTCAGTGCATCAATGGTCTTGTCAAGCCAACGGATTCCAGTCTGACTTACGGTTTTTCCGCGCTCTGCAAGATTTCCCGTGGGGTTGCCATACGCGCTACGACCAGATACCTGATTCCAGACATCATCAAGTTTGTCCGTTGCGCGTCCGGTAGTGTTTGATACCGGGATCACGTTTGTGCCGTTCACATTCGTTCCGATGGGCGAAGGAGTTGCAGGGGAAACAGGTGTTGTTCCGGAAACTCTGCGCACCATCTCGTCAAGCGCGGCTTGCTGTCTGGTAGTGTTGTTCAGCGCAGTCTGTTGTGCAGACTGCGCTTTAGATACGTTCACAGCGTTTTCTTCATTCAGACGCGCTTTCGCGGCTTCTGCGTTCTTGCGCTGTGCGTTCATCATATCCAGAACAGCGTTTCCAGTGGTTTCGCGTTCCGGAATTTTAGTGTTTTCAAACGGGGATACCGTCTGCGTAGAAGAAGTGCTCTGCCCATATGGGACATAGCTGTTGATAAAATCTTCGTAAGGAGATCCGGCAAAAGCCTTTTTGTAACGCTCTTCTTCTTCGCGTTTTTGGACTGCATTGACTGTATCCCGCGTAATTGGCTTGTACGCGGCGATAAACTTGTCAATCGCGTTTTTGTTGCTCATTTGGAGTCCCCCTTAATTTATTCGGTCTGAGTTCCAAGAAGGTACTGAATATAGGATGTGTCTCCCGTGTTTGCCTTTGCATATTTAATCAGATCGTCCAGAACCTGTATGTACACCTTGGTGTTCGCTCCGGCATATTTTGCCGCGTCATACTGCTGTACAGCCTTGTAAATGTCTTCGACGGTCTTGAACGTGTTCTTGCTTCCTTTATAATCATTCCATGCGTCTTGCACGAATTTCTGAACGTCAAGTTGCATGACCTGATCGTAGGTTAAGCCGCTCGTTGCCGCAGTAGTACCGGAAACAGGAACGGCATTACCCTTGCTGTCAAGACCGTATCCGTTCTGAGCGAGATACTCAAGGTATTCCTTCTGGTACTGTGCATCCAATGCAGACTGATTCGCGGCAACCTGACCCTGCGTCAGAATCTGATCAAGCGCATTCTGGTATCCCGCCATTGCCTGATTGTATCCAAGTTCGCCAAGGTAACGGTTTACATCCGCGCTCAGCCCTGCGTTGTACATGGATGCTTCCGCATTCTTGTCCGCACCGTACATGCTTGCCGCCGCGCTCTGTGCCGCCGCATACTTGCTTGCGTCTGCGTTGATACCCGCTACGCCGAGAGATGCGTTTGCGTTTATCCCGGCAATGTTCTGGTTCGCGGCATTCGTGTCTCTGACTCCCGCAAGCTGAGTATCGTATCCGTATCTCTGCGTCGCGTTGCTGTCCTGACTCATGCGCTCCGAAGTGTCGGTCTGGTAGTACCCAAGCGCGTTGATACCTTCCTGAATCCGTTCCTGAGACGCAAGCTGAAGTTCAAGCTGTTCCAGTGCCGCCTTGATGTCCTTCTCCTGCATCGCCATCTCAGCCGTGATCCCCTTGTCGTTCATGCGCTCCTGCACAAGGGCTTGGAATCCCGCGATTGCGCTTTCCATCTGCTGACTTGCCAGAGATCCTTCTACATCCAGTGCGTTCATGCGCTCAGACGCATCCGTCTGGTACATCTGCTTCGCAATGTCAAGCGTAGACAGCGACAGTTCACCCTGATGCGCAAGGTCGCTCGACATCTGCGCGTACAGATTGTTCCAGTTCGTGGCGTTCTGCTGTGCCGCCGCGAGTGCCGCTTGCTGTCCCGCCGTCGTGAACGCAAGCTGTTGACGGTTCGCGTTCGCCGCCGCATAGCTGTCAATGTTCCCGCCGTTGTTCGCCGCACCGTTCGCGTACTCACCCTGTGCCGCATTGTAACCGCCGAGTTTGTACTGATCCATGATGCCCTGATAGTACGGCTGTTTCGTCACATCGAAGTTGTTGTAGTAGTCAAGCTGATTCCGTCCGATGTTGTAATGCTCCGTGTTCAGTCCGGAAATCACGTTCCCGTTCGCGTCGTACTGGATCTGTCCGTTCAGTCTGTTGTAGTCATTGTTGTACGCATCAAGCAGATTCTGCGTTGCCGCAGACGGCTGAATCGGAGTGGAACCCGTTGCGATCCCCTGCGCGGTGTTGAACACATCGTTCGCCGTGCCCGTAGCCCCGGATGCCATGTCCAACAGCTTGTTGATGCTTGTGTCGTTCGGGTGTGCGGCGTTTACGATATCCGATGCGCTCTGAGGCGTTGCCGCCTGTGCCTGTGCCGCTCCGGTCATCTCCGCAAAGTCGTTGTCCAGATTGTACTGCGCGTCAGCTTTCAGTCCGTATTTGTCCCTCAGAAGTCCCGCCTGTGCGTGGTCGCTATTCGCCAGTTCCGTTGCCAGATCGCTGTATCCGTTGTTGATGAGTGACTGATAGTACGGCATCGCCGCTTGATAATACTGCGTCGGATCCTGTCCGCTGTTCTTCGCGGTATGCCAGTTTGCTTTGTATCCCACGATCTTTTCGTAATCGTTGTAGGGATTATACTTACTTGCCATATTCCTATGTCCTTTCATGGGATTTTGATTGACTCCATTGTACCTTCCGGGGAAACGGAAAACCGGACAAGATAAAGCCCATCCTGTCCGGTTTTTTGCTTCGTTTATGCTACACTGTGTTCGATCCCGTATGGTCTAACGGTAGGACAGCAGTCTCTAAAACTGCGGGTGTCAGTTCGATTCTGACTGCGGGTGTTGCGGACAGCGTGTGCTGTCCGTTTTTTTAAGTGCCGCCTCCAGTACTCACAGACGGATATCCGGTCGCGCTGTCTGTCTCATATGTAATACTGCCAGCGTCCGTAACACAGTATGTGGAACTGTCAAGCATAACACCGACCACAGCAATAGCATAGGGGGTGGTCTGCTGATCGCCAACCAGAATCACTACGTTCTTTCCGCTTGCATACGCATCGTAGATGTCCTGCCACTTCTGGTCAAGCGTCGTGGTGCCGTCATCCGTCGTTGCGGTTACGACCAGTCCGCCAGACGGCGCGGCTTTTGCCCACGCTCCTTCTACTACGGTCAGAACATCGCCGTTGTCATCTGCGGTCACTGCCGGAAGTCCGGTGTTTTCTGCAATCTCTTCAAGCGCGTCTGCCATACGCCCGTACAGATCAAGCGTCTGCTTCGCGTTCGTTACTTTGTCTGCCATGTTTTGCTCCTTTCAATTCTGATTTTAAGGCCGTTTTAACTCACTTAACGCCTTTTGAATTTGTCTATGATTGCAAATATAATTATTACAATGGGCGGATATAGAATCATAAACATAAACATATATGCGAAATAATTTCCGCTTTCAAGTGCATACGCTATTCTAAACATAGTTTTCTTTTTTATTGGCCGTTTTTTAACTCAATGAGACTTAACTGCAATATACGGGAAATCTTTCAGCACAGCAGATGCAAGCGCATACGCACCAGTTTCTGTTGGATGAATTCCATCGTCTGAAAGCATCCCCGTGTACCAAGTCGAATCCGAAAGTGCACCTACAGCACTTGCAAAATCGATATACTTATAATCGGAGGCTGTAATCACAGAGTTTTTATACGAATTAGATCTTGTGGGTACATTGGGAATCGTGCAAGGAATTAAGGTAATTCCGTGCAGATTGCACAGTCCGCATACTTCGTCAAAGCAGGATTTCCATACCGGATTGACTGCTCCGTCGTCAGTATCGTTCATGCCCAAAGCCCAGACAAGGTATTTTGGTCTGCCATACTGCAACAGATTATTGAGGTCTTCCACCGCATAACCGGAAGATTCACCGGATAAACCGTTCAGAAGATATCCGTCAAATCCTGCTTCATGAATCCAATAAGGCCATCTCTCAATCGAGAAGGAAACATAACTGTCTCCAAAAATCCACAGAGGTTGATCTATGTCTTCACACACAAATGAAATTTTACAATTCGTCAGCGCAGTAGTTCCGTCGGTTTCTGCATAAATTGTAGGCATACATCCAACACAAACGGTACCCGTGAACTCATGCTCATACCTTCCGGTTCCAGTCAAAATTGTAATAACTGGAATGCGATCGTTACCAACATGAAAAATAACTGAAACATATACGGAAAATGTCAAATTATGCGCAACCGTAACCGCGCCCGAAGTCCCGTTATAGTATTTCACGTTTGTTCCGTCTATTTCAACCTTCAAGGAATTAAGATCGTTTGCCCCACGGCCTATTGTCAGTTTGTTGAAAGAAGTGATGTTCCCGGTAAAAATGATATCGAAATTTTTCTTTACCGAATTGGTAGACAGTTCGATGCGGTCACTTGCAGAAAGGCTGTCAGTTTCTTCCTGTGGATAAGATCCGAATACTGCGCTTTCGACCGCAGGACTTCCTTTGATCGTATCAACGGACATATTGGTCATTACAATGACACTTTCAAGCGTATACTGTGTATTCAGATAAGTGATGGCTATTTTCACAATATCCGCAGGAACAGTATATGTGCCGTTTGAAACCGAACTTGCTCCTTTCTCACTAATAGGGCTTCCGGTCGAATCATACGCGCAAACCGCATATAGCGTCGGAGCAACAATATACTGGTTTGCACCGTAAAATGCCCGAACATTTACGACATCTCCGGTGTTCAGATTATCGATCACGAAATGGCTATATGATGCGTTGGATCCAGTTGCTCCGGATGGGATGACATACCCGCTGACAACGGTCGGATTTTTCCTCTGTGCTATTTTTTTGCTTGACGTGGTTACAATCTCTTCCAGCTTCTCTTCCACATCATCGATTTTCGGTACGTATTCCGTATAATTGTCGATTCTTCGATAAACCACAACGTCCGTCACCGACACAAGATATGTGATGACAATACCGTCAACACCGTCCGGAACCGTATACGATTTTACCGTACTGTTATTGTCAATCCCCTTAGTACTCAAAGCAGTATTTCCGGAATATGCACAAAGATACGATAATGTAACCTGAAAGTTGGTGTCTGTATTATATGTGCCTTTGGCAGTAATAACATCCCCCGGTGTTACACTTATTTTTTGAGTATGAACATAACTGCTGCTGGCCGACGCTGTGCCATTAATCGTGATGATACCGCTATTTCTCTCTGCACTTGTCGAAAGTGTCTTCGGGCCTGTGCTTTCCTCATAGTAATCGGATTTAATGGTAGAAATATTAGACTCGATTTCTGCAATCGAAATTTCAGTAGAATTAAGCTGATACTCTACTGAATTATCGCCTCCAGCTTCCACATCATACGAAACCGACAGCGTGTACTGATCGCCCGAAACCAGCCCTGTTTTGTTGGAGTACAGTCGAATCGATTTGATGTCATCAATCGCCGTTCTGCTCGTTACGGCTCCGGTGTTGCAGTTGAAATACTCAATCTCATCACCGTTTGCATCTCTCAGAGATACTGTATATTGAATATTGTCAACAACGCCGTCAAGTAGGATACTGAAGGTTGTATCTGTCGAAATATCAACCAGAAGGGGATCGCTGACGGTATTTAGAATATTATTGCTCGGAATGGTATAGTCTTTCGTTAGAACAAGTGTTTTCTTATCGAAACAAAAATTTTCAAGATTGCTTAGAGCATTCTTTAAGTCAGTAATCTGATCCCCCGTCACTTTCGCGTCAGCGGCTTGTCCAGATACCGCAAGAGTAGTGTCGGTGACAAATGATACAGCATTATACGCACCTCCGTCTACCCAATCTGATCCGTCATAATAATACCAATCTCCCGCAGTATACCCAGTTTCGGATCCAGTATATACATACACGGAATCAGTATCCGTCATACCCGCCACAGTAGCCGCTTTTAACGGCGATCCATAGGGGGGGAGGGCTACGGTTTGCCCTGTAATTGGAGTTCCATTCTCTGTAAGCGACAATCCACCAGTTGCGGTATTATATGACAGCCCATAAGACGGAAGATCCGCAGACGCTCCGTCAAGTGTTGCGCCATTGTTTGTCAGTGAAATAACACCGTCCTCTATTTCCAGACCATCGGCTGTTTTTTCGAGAATATCGTCAAGTCTGTGGCTGTCATCAACACGAACAGCGGAAGCGTCAACAAGCGGAAACGTACCATTGTTTTTCTGCTTGATACCTGACAGCAGTTCAATAGAGCCTTCGTAAGGCATTCATATCCCTCCTTTATTAAGCGATAAACAATCCGTCAATCAAACCGAGGTTTGAATTGTCGGAACGATAGACACGATAAGATTCCGTGTAACCGCTTGCGTTCGTATGATTGAACGTGGTCACTTCCGTAAATCCACCAGTAAATCCATTGTATGTGAATATACATGTCCCCATGCTTTCTGGAAGTGCATACCACATGTATGCACCAGAACCGACATAAACGCCGCTAATTGTTCTTGATTTTGTATTTGTAAGTACACTGTAATCCATACCAAGAAGAAATGCGTCATTAATTGATCCGGGAATCGCGGAAGTTCCCCAATACACTCTATTATAGAAGTTAAGAGTAATGTTCTTTGTGGATGTGGCAGGAGCAATATTTGGTGCACCGTTATCTTGTGCAACAAGAGAAAAAGACGCATTGCTTGTATAGCTTCCGCTTTTTGTAACGGTTCCGGTTTTTACTGGCGTAAGCGAAGACCCGTCAAATGTAAGCGTAACCGGAACTTTGTTGATAGAAAACGATGCAGAAAGCTCAGTAACCGTTTTTCCTTTTTCAACCGTTCCGGATGTTCCGGTTCCACCACCACTGTATGTAACCGATGTAATAACGAAAGACGAAATGTTGATTGGAGTATACCCGATCTCGTCTCTAAGATCCTGAATCGCATCGCCAACCGCCGCAGAATCTGCGGGTGCATCTTCCACAGACAGTGTTTTGTCTGTAGCAACGATAAATTCGGGATGTTCCGCAAACCATTCATCAACAGCCATTTGAATCTGTTGCTGACTGGGTGTCACATCATCTTTAACAACCACGGGAATGTCAACCCAAATCCCGTTCTGATCTCTGCTCCGAAGAGTATTTGCAAGTATCTTCGGCATGTTAATCTCCTCTCTATATTCAAAACGGCAGGGCGATTAAGCCCTGCCGCCCGTTTTTGTTTACTGTTCGTTTTCGTGCTTCAGTCGTTCGATCATGCGCAGGATCATCTCCCGCTCGTCATGATTGGCAGTCATGTCTGCCATCTTCTGCATTTTGGTGTAGAATCCGTTTTCGTCTGCACCGGAAGTAAACCGCCCACGCGAATCACGCGCTCCGGACATTCCTTCGTTACCGCTGTATGCAGACTTCATGGAGGCCCCACCGCGCATCGACCGTCCCTTTCCGCTGAGTCCGGGAGTGGTGCGAATTGCGCGTCCGTAGCCCTGCGTGTTTCCGGAGATTCCTTCAATCTCTTCCGGAGACATACCTTCTTCCGCGAAGATTTCTTTTCTCAGGTTCTTCGCAAGGTGCATCATGCAGTCTGCGTACTTGATCCTGCCCGTATCAAGTCCGGCTTTTTCGGTTTCCTCAGTGAATGCCGCAAAATCATTCGCAATCAGTTCCTCAAAGCGATACAGTGCGTCAAGATATTGATCGTGCATCTCTCTTCCCCCTTTCTCAAGCAATACGGTTAATAACCAGATTAGCGTTTTGCACGTTAATCACGGGAGTGGGCGTAACAGTGGGATCGTCCGTAGCCTGTACATATCTCAGGGACATGGATGTGCAACAACCTTTCGGAACCGTGATAATCGCAGTACTGGTTACATTGCCATATTCTTCAACAGCCGCAGGGGTGTAGATCGCACGGCTTGTCAGTCTCGGTTCTCCGTTAACCGCGATACACACGGAAATCGGAGTAACCGCGCCGCCTGTCGGAATGGATATATTTCCGTTGAACGTAACCTGATACCGAGCAAAGCAGTTTTGTGTTTTGCCACAGAGAGTAAAGACCCCGGATTCCTCGTCGTGGAACACATAACCACTTCGACACGGGATAGAGGCTGAAAAGATTGCAGGATTATTTAATGCAACAACCTAAACAGGGTTGTATGTATACTCAGCCATATACTCACACCTTTCCTTGTTTTGCTTTTTTCATGGGATTATCCGCCACAAGCACACCCGAAGTTTTGGCATCCGTTAGGATTTGCCACGATGTAACTGGGAATCGGGTTCGGAGCAAGGTACTTTTCAAGTGCCGCAGTCTGCGCTTCGTTGTTCGCAAGGATAGCGGCAGTCTGAGCATTCTGCGATGCCGCGAGATTCGCAAGCGTAAGCTGACGCTCAAGATCCGCAATCTTTTCGTTCTTGGAGTCGATCTTGTCGTTGCACATCTGGTCGAGAATTCTCTGCGTCCCGGCGTTCTGTGCCGCGATAATGTCGCGCCCGATAGAGTTCAGTGCCTCTCTGTCAGCGCAGTTTTCAGAAATGATCGTGCTGTTAAGGTTCGCGGTCGCAAGCCTGTTCTCGCAACAACATTGCGAAAGCTGTTGCTGAAGCGCGAAGTTCTGGTTCATGTCAGCCATCTGACGGCTGTTCGCGGCAATCTCAGCCTGAGAGAAACCGTTGCAAAGTGCCTGATTCACACCCGCGAAACCTCCCGCCAGAGTGTTTTGCAGAGTGGAGACACCTTCCCAGTTGTTCTGTGCCTGATTCATCCACGGATAAAGCGCATCACCGGACACGCCGCCACCACCGCCGAATCCTCTGTTGTAGCCGAAACCGCCACCGAGGATCAGGAAGAGCAGGATAATCCAGAAACCGTCACCCTATCCCCAACCGGAGTTGTTGCCCATGATTGCGCGATAGTCGGCAGGACTCATTCCGTTTTCGCTGTAAGGCATACTGTTTTCTCCTTTGCATGAAAGAATGTCCGAAACCCCTTGTTTTCAAGGTTTTTCTGCTTCGATTATACAGGAGAACTTCGCTCAAAAGCGGACATGTTTACCCACCCATTAGCTGTTTTTGAATCGCAGATGCCTGTGCCGCATACTGGTTGAACATCTGCTGAATCTGAGCGGGACTGTATCCGCGCTGTGCAAGGATGGACTGCACAAGGGACTGTGGATTTGCTCCGTTCAAAAGAGGGGCAATCGTGTTACGGAACTGGTTAAGCTGTGCCATGAAGTTCGGATCGATTCCGGTCTGCGTCTGAGCCGCACCGGAGGCGTTCAGAGCATCAAAAAGCGAAGACGGCATTGTTACTCACCTTCCTTTACTTCTGCGCTCTGTGTGCCTCTCAGCGCGTCCAAAGACGCCTTCAGTTCATCAAATTCTTTCCGAGTAACAAAGTCTGCGTTTGTTCCGGAAACCGATTCATCCCGTGTGTAGCTGAAACTTTCAAGCGGTTTCGGTTTTCCATCAGCCCCCGCTTTTGCGATATAAAAGTGATCGCTTTCGCTGTCAAGAATCATGACGGTCTCATTCGGATTAAGCTGAACGGATTTCGCCGCCTCCATACCCTGTCCCCATACCACGCGATGAATGGTCGGCAAACCATTGTCCTGTGTAACATTGGTTGCCACGGTCATCTGTGTGCTTGTCGTAGACGGCACTCCACCCATTCCGGTATTTCCATACGGAGGAACAACACCCCACCATGCGTTTCCATACATATTGTTCTGCGGATAAGCGTTAATCATTCCTCATTCTCCTTTGTCCAATAGTGCAGGACGATTTCGTCCCCGCTGTCCCATATATCGTACCAGTCACCATCCACCGCGCACAAAACGTGTTCCTGCGTGGCAATCACATACAGACCGTCCGGGTGTTCATTGCAGAATTCTCTTACCGTGACGCACTGTGGACACTCAGACATGATCGCGTGGTATTCAAATCCGTGTTCTTTCAGAAAGTCCCACCACACAGCGTCGCTGTCCGGCATGTCTTTCATAGTAAATCCGTGGATCGTGAGCGCAATGTACGCTGTGTCCCAGTCCGTTCCCGTTGCCAGTGCGATTGCCCGGACGGTACAGTCTCGTACCCGTTTATGCTTCGGGTTCGTATTGTACCGGATGTACATTTTCTTCGCCCTTGTCAGGATCAAGCGTACCGATCTGCGGAACGGTCGTGTCCGTAATGCCCTCCGCATCTGCTTCGATGTAGTAGTCCGTGGCGTTTGCGCTTGCCGCATCGATCTTTGCTTCACCGATAATGTAGGTCACGCAGGACGCAATCGCGCCGATAATACCCACAACGGGAGCGTACTCTGATTCGTCGATGCCAAATGCGGCGGCAAGTCCAACCACAACGCCGATGACCGCTACCCACAGCTTTCTGGAACTGATCTTTCTGATGAACGTGTTCATAAACCCTCCGTTACATTTCTACCTTTATTTCTTTTCTGTTGCCGGACAGTTTGATAATCTGCGGCGCGAACGAAGTCGGGAGCAAGTTTTTCTGTGCCGCATACCCACCGTAATTCAACCAAGAGGAAGCGGAAACCACCTTAAACGGCTTAATAGACACCTTATTGTTATACGGATCTATCTTGATCTTACCCGGCTGAGTGGTAAACGGTTTGTGCGTATGACCGAGGATCAGCACATCCGCGCCGTCGATTGCGTATCCGAACCGCTCTGCCCTGTTCACCGCGCCTCCAGTCAGCAAACCGCCTCCGGATCCGTGCGTCACCACAATCATATATGTCGGATTACATTCCCCGTCTTTGTAAATATCTCCACGTTGGATTTTGAGAAACGCAATGTTTTCCCGGTACAGATCCTCCAGATCCAGTTTGCACATGATGTCGTACACTGGATCGTCATCTGCGTCCTTTCCGGATCGTCTTTCGTGATTCCCCGGAACCGCGCACAGAATCCGTTCTCTCAACGGGGCAAGCATCTCTGCCATCAGTTTTTTCTGCTCTCGCGGACGCATGGTTTCGTCGAATATGTTGGACACGGACGAACGGGTGGCATTATTGATAAGATCCCCGCCGAGCGTCAGATAAGCGTCCGGATCCTATAAGATTTTCGTCCGAAACTCAGACCATGCGCTTTCGTTGTGTTCAGCCGCGCCGAGATGAAGATCCGAGATTGGATAGATCTTTATTTCCCGGTGTTCCGGGATATATCTCTGAATAAGCGTAAAATCCGTCAGCAAAATCAACCCCCCTCCAATATGCACTTACAATGGCTCATATGAATAAACCTTACCTTTGACTGAATTCTTTTTGTGTCTGCAACAGGCAGAAACGTGTGTTGCACCGACATGATTGGCGTTTGCGGCGGCAGTACACGACTCATATTCACCAACAAAAACCCCGTCTAAAGTGTAGCAATAAGTTTTTATCTTCCTACTCTGATCTCTGGCTTGCATTAAACGCTTTTTGTATTCAGGATTTTTCATATTCTCTTTTGCCACCTGAAAGCATTTGTCGCGCAGACCTTGCTGACCCGCATAGAGAATATTTTCTTGTGCCGTGACCCACCTAAGATTTAAAACCGAATTATTTAATTTATTCCCATCAATATGATCAACTTGAGGCTTTTGATCTTGGTTAGAAATAAATGCTTTTGCTACCGTTCGGGCAACAGACATATTAACGGATTTGCCATTTACCCGTGTGGATATCCACAGATATCCGTGTTGATTGAGATGCGGTTTCAGTGTTTTGGAAGACAGGGGAATGGGATTTCCCCATCTTCCGACTGCGCTTCTCGCAACAGTTCGGATGTCACCGGAATCGCTTACTTCAAAATAATTTTCATATCCAACTACGGGTTTCCACTCCATATTAACCTCTCATTCTTGTTCTGTTTCGGTTTCGTTTGTTCCAATCCCATCCTCATCTGCGTATTCCCCCCAAAGAACGGTTTGGTCATAATCGGGAATATAGTTTTGCTTCACTTTCTCAATATTGAGGAAGCAGTTCGGGATGATATACGCCGGAATACCGCAAGTGAGCGGAACCGCCAGATATATATACAGAGCATCCATCGAGGCAGTATCCGGGGCGTTCAGCAAGCGAAGGAATTCATACGCTACGCCGATCACCGCGCCGATTGCCCATGTGACAAGCAGGAATGTGATGATCCGCTTTGAATACTGACGCGCCCATAATACGGACTCTTTCTTCATCAGTACACCACCAGATTGTTGACTTGTCTATCCGTCCATATAAAGTCAGCCTTTCCCATATACTTGTGGTAAACGCTACCTCCCCCATCAAGGCTCACCAGTTGGTCAAACCCGAACGGCTTCAGCGCGTCGTACACTTCGGATTTCGCCACAAAGTTCGATGTCTTGCTCGTCCCGTTGACGATGTAGATATCCGATCCTTTCAGACCGATAAAGTTGCGCGTCGTTGCGTAAAACGGAGAGGTATCCCATCCCTGCGGCAGAACAAAGTTCGTGTAGCTTACATCCACACCGTCACGGATCACGGGAATTCCGGAAATTGCATACAGGCAGTCACCCGGAACCGTAGTCATTTCCTTCACATACGGTTTCCCGCTTCTTGGAAGCACAAACGTGGTGACCGCTTTGCCGAGAAACTGTTTTCCGGCGTTGTTATTGCACGACCACCGCAGTTTCTTGTTCGTAACGTGAGACACAAGATACTTCGCCGCAACGGACGGAACCGCCGCCATGTCGATATCGCACACAAGATTCCCGACAGGAAGCGTGAAGTTCACGCCGTTCTCAGCAAACGGAGCGAAAAACCCACCGTTGATATAGCTGTTTGCAGTTCCCTGTTTTTTCGATTTGTCCCAATACAGAATCGCAAAGTTCTGTGCCAGTTCGATGGTGTACCCGTTCAGCGTCATGCGGGATGTCTTCGCGTTTGTCTTAATGCCGAGAAGTTCCTTCCGCTTCGCTTCTACCATATTCAGAAATCTGTCCCATCCAAGTTCAAGCGTTCTGTGCGGACAGTTCTTTCCGGAGCAGGCCTTGTGCGTCGTAACGTGAGAGATATCCCACGCAAAGTCAATCAGCAGTTTTGCTGTCAGTTCTGCGGCGTTCTGCTCCGCTTTTAAAAACCGTGTGCCTCCGGACTTGCTGTAACAGATTTCAATGGCGATCCCCTGACGGTTACCTTTTCCGTTCCCGCCATCCCCTGCATGCCAAGCGTTTCTCCACAAATCCACACCCTGTACCGCTTCCTTATCGTCAACGGCGTAGTGGAACGATGTCTGCGCAGTGTTGGACTGCATATACTTGATCTCGTTCTCCGCGCAAGCGTCGTTCGCTGTGTTGTGGATGACGATCATCGTGGGTGTCATGGTGTACGGACATTTGATGGAGTATTTCGCTGTCGGCATTGCAATCTTACGGATCGTGAGTGCCATATTAACTTCCTTTCTTCACAGGCAAGGAGTTGATCGTGTTTGACAGCGTTGTCATGGTTCCGTTCCCGCCGTTCTTGTGATAACATTCGTGCATATCGTTCCAAGCTGTCAGATCGTCAAGCGATATCTCCCCGTCTGCGATAAAGCACTTCGCCAGATAGCGCAGACGGTCGTACAGCATGATCTTGTTCGTTTCCTTCTGTAACGCCAGTGCGTCTTCGATTACTTTCATCCTTGCGTCCTGCTCTTCCTGATGCGTCTCGATTTTGGCAAGCCGCGCTTCGATCTTTTTGTCTTCCTTCTCTTCGGCTTTATCTTCCTTCTGCGCTTTCCGGTTCCTACGCCAAGTAAACGCCTCTCTGATTCCTTCAATGATGGCAACAGTCGCTCCTCCACCGAGTACCGCGACCACAAGTTCTTCCAATTTTGTCACCCCTTTGTTGCATATTGAGACACCCGCAACGGGAATCGAACCCATATTTTCTCGTTCAAAGCGAGGTATACTGACCGTTGTATGATGCGGGAATATCGAAGCGCGATGGCTGTGCCACACCGCGCCCCGGTGACGAGTATCCAACGCGCCAACGTGAACCCGTTCACGATTTAATTTTACCGTTTTGACTGTTCCAAAACCGGACATTTTGTGTCCGAAACACTCAGAAACACAAGGGGTTGACAAACGATTTTCATTTGTGGTATACTGTAAATGCCAGATCAAACCCCGCCACTTACACGAAAAGCGCATCCTCCAACCGCCCGGAGGGTGCGCTTTTCTTTTTATGTTTATCAGGCGTAGCAACCGTATGCGTCGTAATCGCCGGAATCGAATCCACCCCAGTTCGTTGTATCCACAGAAATGGATCCACCAGAACCAGAAATAGACAACGTGCAGTATCCGCTTACATCAAAGAACATGCCGTTGAATTTAGCACCGAAAGCAGTACCCATCGCTGTTCCGTCATCATAAATCAGCAGATGCTGAATTCTGATGTTGGATTCGGAATAACTGCTCTTGGTAAGAAGGACACCCACCAGTGATTTACCACTAACAGAGGGCATATTTGAGAATGTCAACATTCCACCGCCGGATCTGGAAACGGTAGAAGAACTGGAGCGAATATATAGTCCGCTACCACCACCGCCACCGCCATAACTGCCATTTACACCGAAAATGCTGACTCCGGCTTTAATGTTACCAGACACCAGATTCATGTCCCCCGGAATAGAGAACTGCTGAGAGTGGAACTTCCCGGCAGGAATCACATAACCGGATGTGGTCGGTGTCCACGATGTGTCGTTTAGGACATTCAGTTGGTATGTCTCAGAAGCCGAAAGGTTCGACGAAACATACCCTGCCGATTGAGTATGCGTTGCGGTAACCAAGCCGGACTGGGATACCTGAATCGTAGGCTTCGGATGCGTTGCCGTTGCCACAGACTTTGTGGCGTTTGAGGAATAGATACCCGCAGGAGCGGTCACTGTGTTTCCTGAGACAGTCAGATCCGAAGAAGTCCGAGCAGTTCCGTTCAGAGATCCGGTGACTTTTGCTCCGTCCACATATGCGGTCTTTCCCGCAACAATATCTCCTGCCGTTGCTGTAGCATCGGAAGTATCAAGCCCAGATCCCGTCACAATGGAATTGATCTTGTCCGGAACTTCGGATAGTGTTTCTGCGGTTGTTCCTACACCCTTCGCTGTCAGCTTCGTATTGATCTGACCAAGAATTGTGCTGAGACTGGAAGCAATATCACTCAGTGCGCTTGCAATGCTCACGATTCGTCACCCCCGATTACAGCGTTAATGGACGCGATTGCGGTTTCTACATCGCCGACCACTTCGTCAATATAGTCTTTGACTGCTTTTGTGGATACAGGCGTAGTGTGAGACGCTGTGGTTCCATCAATAACCGAGTCAGCCGTCAGAGTAACTTCCGCAGACCCGTCATATTGCGCTCCATATGCGGTCAGCTTGTAAGGATTCTTCAGCGCGGTCGGAACCGTAGGAATGGTTGCGGCAAATGCGTCCACATATGCCTTGATGACCCGGTTCTGGACGGGGTTCGTAGAAACGTCCGACATCTCGCTGTCTACGACCACGCTTGCACCGAGCGTTCCGTAATCTTCCCATGCAGTTCCGTTCCAGAGATAAATATTATACGGTGTTTCAAGCCCGATACCATATGCGTCACCCACTTCAGGATTCGGATGCGCGGCTTGCAGTTGCTCAAGCGTATCGTAGTGTCCCAGAATCGTGAAGTTCTTTCCGGTAATTACAACACCGGATCCGATCTTCTCGCCATCGACCGTCAGATATACCTTGTCGTTCTCTTGTCCAAGTCCGTCCGGGATATACAGATAATTGCTTCCGCTTTCGGTAAGTACCCAGAGGTTCTGGTCTGCGGGAGGAGGATTCGACAGGGAATCGCTCACCCAAACACCGCTGTCTCCGGCGGGAATCTTGAATTGGAACGACATGTTCTTTGCAAGATTCGATCCGCTCGTTTCAACTGTGACTTCTGCTTCTTCCCACGAAGGAAGCGTTTCAGCCTGTGCTTCGATGATGCCAAATCCGGCAGGATCGCCGTCAAATTCCCCGGAAGCCTTTGCCGCCGCGAGATTGTCCTTGATCGATTGATCTGCCTGATACAGGAACAGGTCAAGCGTGGACGGAATGATCTTCCCTTCCATGCGCGGATTATGTCCCGCAGTATAGGTGGTAACGATGGTTCCGGTTACCTGAAGCTGATCGTCGATATACAGACCGGAATCAAGCGTAAAGCCGCGCACTGTGTACTTATGCGGACCCCCATACATCGTTAGTTCTGCCGGGACGGGTACTTCCTGCTCATCCACACACGGGGATACAATCGCGTTGCCCCTGTTGTCAAAGAAGATAATCTCTTTCGTGAATCCGTCCCAGTCATCGGAGAACGTGAACAGAACGGTCTTTCCTGCGCTCCCTTCCGTTCCCACATAAATCACGGCAGGAATAAGTCCGTTTGCCGTGACAGCAACATTGTAGTCTGCCAAGTGGTTTCACTCCTTTCGGTTTAAGGATTCACAATATTCTCAAGGGCTGTTACCCTGCTCTGCAAATCCTGAATGATTTTGAGTAGACTTTCGCTCAGATTTTCCTCGTCTATGTTATCCCGGTAATCCTGTATGTCCCGGTTTTGCTTGATCAATAACTGGTTCAGTTCTTCCAGTTTTGTTTCCAGTGCAAGAAAACGGTCATGGTTTGCGCTGAGAATGGATTTCGCTTCTTGTTCGGACACAGGGATGGACACTTTAAGATAACTGTCCTTCGACATACACATCCCCTCCCCATGCGATCTTTACTTCTGCCGCATAAATCTTTACATATCCGGTTCCCACAAACCTGAGTTTGTGCATCGTGGACGAGAACTGTCGTGTCAGAATACGCAGAATCCGCATTCCGTCAGCGTCAAACGTGATTTCTCCGATCTTGTAGTCAGGCGCGTCGTATCTATGTTGGTCATCGTCAGGGAAGAGAAACACGGATACTGTCGCGTTTTTCTTGCCCTCGCACTGCATAGAAAACTTCTTCACACGCCGGATATCCAGTTTTCCGAGTGCCATGAGATCGGTTTCAAAGTACCAGTTGCCTGTGTACTGAGGATCCCATGCGGCTTCATCCGACATCGGAGGATCCAAGACTTCCTTGTCCCAATCGACAAGAATGATTCCCCATGAAGTGTTATTACCGTTGCTGTAGTCAGCAAGTGCCACAAGCCCGTATGAAGTTGTGGCGAACTGAAGGATCTTGACCGACGCGCCGCCGAACGGTGCTTTCCCCAGATCGCTCCACGTTCCGTCTTTGTAGGTATAAACCGTTTTGTCCGTCTGTACCCACAACGTGTCGTTGTACGATCCTAGAACCGCTCCGTCAAAGTCAGCGTCTTTCATCTTTGCGGAGATTTCCTTCGGAGTGCCGCCTGTATATGCGTACACGCTTTGGTTCGTCGCAAAATACAGGACACCGTTCATGATGGTAAGTGCTTTCTGGTTTCGGCATCCGAACGCACCAACATCCACAATCCGGAACGGGTTCTTGTTGTTGTAGACAAGTTGCATGAAGTCGCGCCGGAACACGACAACGTGGTTATCGAATGTCGTAACCGCTGTTACCGCAGAATCCGCATCCGTGTTTGACTGCGCAAGCGAATACCATGCGTGAGCGGAGGAAATATCGTCCGCAGTGTCAAGCGAATAGTCCACATACGAATTGTACGCCGACGCATGCACCGCAGTTTCATTCGTTCCAAACACACGGGAGTTGTATACAGTCGCATACTCCGTTTCCGGAACAGTGTTCCCGCCCGTGTTGAACGTAGATGCCTGATCATACGACCAAGTCCCGCTGAATGCGTGGGAATAGCACTCCGGATACACAAGCAGTTTCCGGTCGTATGTGTATTCCGCAACATTTCCAGAACTGGTGTCAACAGCGTTAAACTGGACAATCGTGTGCATTACGTTGGGATCGAAGCTCGAAGTTGCAAGCGGAGCGGTCTTGAACGAGTCCACATACAAAAAACCGACCGTAGGATCAGCCCAGTATCCGATCAGAGGACGGAACTGAGTAACAGCCATATTCTGATTCACGGAATCGTACCAAGAAAGCAGGATCTTTTCGTCGATTGCCGTGATGGAAACCGGAGTTCCCTGCTGAACATTCGCGTTCTTCAGGGTGTTGCTTCCATACGGAATTCCGGTTCGCAGATCGACCAGTTCCTTGTACTTGTGCGCGGGAATCATGTACGGAGGATCACAGATCATTCCATCGTCGGATGTAAGCTGACCCGTGTCGATCTTGTCCGTCTCATTCAGCCCACTCCATCCCCACCGGATCACGGAGTATTTCTTCTCCCCCTCCGGAAGAAACGACGCACCGTAGCTGAATTCGTTGTCTTTCTTTGCCATCACGCGCCGTACCTTTCGTTCCGGGATGCCGCCCACACCTTGAAGTTCTCCATCTGTGTGTTGTAATCGGCAAGCCATTTCGCCGCAAGCCCGTCCTCGTTTGCGATCTTGTACGCCTCGCCGCGAATTTTCGCTCCCGCCATGTCCAGATATTCCGGAGGCAGAGCGACATTCAGCGCGGCTTTATTGTCTTCCGTCTTGATTTCCGGACGGATGCGGTAGATCACCGTGATTTCTGCCTGTTCGATGCGCGTGGACAGGATCAGATGCCCGTCGTAGTCCGTGTAATACAGATCAAAGTCGGGAAATTCATACCCTGCAACAGCACCCGCTTTCCGGATTTCCTGCCCCTTCTCGCCGTATACCCGGACGATATCGTCGTAAATCGGGATCGCCGCACCTTCCGGAATCGGCAACGTGTCCAGACGGATCACATCAAACGGTTCCTGCGTCAGATCCATCGTGCATCGCTTGTATTCCTTCAAGATTTCGGTATATGCGAACTGCTCCACGGCAGACAGCCATCGGAGCATGGATGTATATGGGATTTCAATCGAGATATCCGCTTCTTGAATAAGCGAATCGATAAACGCTTTGGCGGTTACGCCGCTGTCATACATGGAAACCGCCTCCTTTCTCAGAAAATCATATCATGCGGAAACTGCTCAAAACGGACATCATGTGTTTGTATACGAAGGATATCCGTCTGCGCTTGCCGCAACGAACACATTACCCGACGCTTCTTTGAGGCAAAAATCGTCACTGCTTGTGTACATCGCAACGACAATCGAGGCGTTGATTTCTTCGCCCGCGTTTGGCCACAGAATCACCACTTGGATTCCGGAAGCAAACGAGTTGTAGATCTCCTGATAGGTCTTGTCGAGCGTGGTGACATTGTCTTCGGTCGTTCCGGTTACCACCAGTCCGAGACCGTTGCGGTCGATATCTTCCACCGCATCACGGATTCTCTCCAGTGTGGTCTTTGGTCTGTCGTTATAGTACCCCATGATTTTTCTCCTTTACAGATAGTATTTGTACTCAGAATCTCTGAACTTTCTTCCGCGCATCAGGCTTTTCCACACCGTCTTGTACGCATCGTCCGCTTCCTGCACATAGTCCGTCTTTCTGTCCGTGTTTCCGGTCAGCATGAAGAGGATGTTGTCGTATATCGCGTTCATGTATTCCTCAAACACCGGAGAATCGTCCTGAAGCCCCGTAGGACGCACATAAGTCGTTCCGGGCAGTAGAACGTACCGTTTGCCGTAACGCGCCAGAATAGCCCGTACAGTGGTGTCATAGTGCGTAAGGAAGTCTACCTGATCGCACGGATTCGCCAGTGTGATCTTGTCGTAAAGTTCTTGTATAATCATCTCGTTTCTCCTTAGAAAGAAACAGGGGACGGGGTTGTCCCCGCCCCCTTCGGGTGGTATTCCGAGAATCAGGTGGAAGCATTCGCGTCGTAGATGCGGACGCAAGTGCCGGGATTCTTGCAGATGAGTTCCATGTAGTTCGCCAGAAGCGCACGGTACACGGAGGTATCGGGCATGAGAACGAACGGAGAACCCTGATAGTCAACGAAGTCCCAACCAGTCTGACGAAGTTCAAACTGAGAGGTGTCAACGCACCACATTTCGTTGGTGGGTACGAAGTCGTTACGGATAAGGGTAGCGATACGGTCACCGAACATGATGTCGTATCCTGCCGCACCGGAGAGGAATCTTCTCTTTTCGACGATGTGGGTGTTGATGCCGGATTCGCGCATGTAGTATTCGTAAGCGTTGTACGCAGCACTACCCGCAAGGATCATGTCGATCTTGCCGTTGCGCTTCGTGCCGAGACGGATCGCGTCGGTGATAACCACATCGGAGATGTCGTTGTCAGCGTCCACGGAGTACGGAACGATCCAAGCGTTGTCTGCCTTGGTCACGCCGTAGATGGAAGTAATATCAGAGGAGAAGATGGAAGTCAGACCAGTGATTTCACGACCCTTGGAACCCTGAACATAGAGGACATCGTTCGCCGCAATAGCGGTGGAAGCCTGTGCGTTCAGCAGGATCTTCTTCGTGCCGTGGTCAACGGACACGATCTGGAGCGTGGAGTTGTCAAGCGTAGATCCGGTGTAGGTATCAATCACAAGACCTTCGATCAGTTTGGAGGTATCGTCAACCGTGAGTTCGGTCACAGTCACGCCGTCATAAGTGCCGGTGCTTGCCGCAGTAACCGTGGCAACCGCGCCCGTGCCGTCACCGAACAGCATACGACCGACATTCCACTTCGCCGCTTCGTAGGAAGCGTCCATAGCGTCGGTCACGGTGTCAACGAGCGCACCAGTGGAATTCCGAGCGAGGGTAACATCCTTGTGGGACAGCTTGATGTCAACGTAGCCATCCTTGGAGGTGTACTTCAGATCCTTGTAGAGAGGAGCAACAGCGTTCGGGGTGGGCTGTCTTTCAGCGGACATACCGAAACCGCCGCCGATACCGATTCTCGCGCCGTATCTGCCAGTGGAGGCAGTCAGCGTGGACTTCTTGATCTTTTCGAGGAAGGGGTCAGCTTCCGTGTTGATGCCGTTATTCAGGAAAGGCAGAAATTCGTCCTTCAGAACGTCTGCCACCCGAATAAGGTCTTGGGCAATGTAGGAGTTATAGCTTGCCATTGTTCTTTCCTTTCTTGTTCTGAATTTATCTCGACGCACCAAGGCGTTCAGCCGTCATGCGGTAGAGATCATCTTTGGTTTTAGGGGTATTCTCCGGGATCGCGTTCGCCGTTGCCAGTCCGGAGGAAGGCTGAATCGTCGGGATCTGCTGATTCCGGTCAGCGATTCTCTGTGCTCTCTGCTGATCGAGCATCTTCTGTGCTTCCGGGCTGTTCTGCACCATCTTCACGATCTCTTCAGGAGTCGGGTTCGGACGGTAGTCCAGACCACGCGCCATCAGACCACCCACAAGGTACGATCTGTTCGCGCCAAGCTGTTGCAGTTCCGGATTGGCATTGAGGATCCGCTGAATCTGTTCGTCACGATCCTTGAAGTCCGCGAACCGGGAGTCTCCCCAGATCGTCTGACGCGCCGCTTCCTGCTCCGCGATCCTGCGCTTGTTTTCGTAGTCCTCACGGATCGGTGCAAGCTGTCCGGCGTACTGCTTCGACACAGCATCAGAAATCTGCTGTACCATCGCGTTCTGCCAGTCTTGCATCTTCTGTGCGCGGGTAGCGTCATCGTCATACTGCATTTCATTGAAATCGAGTACGGGGACGGTGATCGACGGCTGATTCATGGCGGTTTCAAGCGCATTCTGAGCCGCCTGAGACTGATCCTGAACCGTAGCCTGTGCCTGTTGGAACTGTGCCTGAAGCTGTGCATTCGCGGTTTCAGCGGCACGGAGACGCTCCATCAGGTACTGCATCATGTTCGGCACTTGCGGTTGAGCGGGTTCCGGAGCGGGAGCGGGAGTCCCCGTCACATCCGGAATGTCAGGATTTATGTTCTGTACGGTCTGGACGGGCGGTTCTGCCGCAGGAGCGGGAGCCGCTTCAGCTTCCGGCATAGCATCCGGAGCCTGAGTTTCAGCCGGAACCGCTTCGACCGGAGTTTCCCCCTGTGCCTGTTCTGCGGCTTCCTGTCTGGCGAATCCTTCGCGGATTGCTTCGGCGAGTGTTCTGTTTTCATTCTGTTCACCCATGGTAATCCTCCGGTGTTATTTCATTCTCCAGTTTGTCTCCGGGCTTGTTCGCCGGGAGATCAGCCCAAAACAGGGCTTCGTATACATGCTGTGCGCAGTTGTACGACCGGAACGACGCGCTGTTGCTACGGTTCAGTGCCGACAGCCTGTCGCGCACAATTTCAAGAAGATCGCTGTTGGTCAGCTTGTCCGGTACATCTCGCCCGGTCTCAAACACGACCTTTGCAAGCACCGTCCCGTCCGCGCCAAGCACTGAGTATTCCCATGCTCCGGACGGGACTCGCTCTTTCACGACAATGTTTTTTCTACGGTTCAGACTGCGGACGGTCTGAAGATTACTGCTATTATCCATTTCCATTTCCTCTGCTCATCATCTGCATCTGCATCGCCTGTGCTTGCTGTGCCTGTTGCTTTTCGGCGATCTTAGCCCTATGTTCAGCTATATGTTGATCGAACTGTGCCGCCCAGTTCGGCATTTTTTCCTCCATCTGCCTGTAATCGTTCGACAGAGCGAACCGCAGATGTTCTTCCAGATGTATCTCATCGTCGGCGTATTTGTCCGGCTTCGGGATCACGCCGTTCTGGAACAGCGTGACTTCATATCTGGCATTCTTTCTCTGCTGATCTTCCAGATCAAGCACATCGTCGAGGTTCCCGACCTTGAACAGTTCCCACGCTTTGCGCTTAATGTCTTTGGAAACCATGCCGTTGTCATCGGTGAACAGCCCCATCTGGAGCGCGTTCACGAAGTCCTCGCGCTGTTGATCCCTGCTGTGCCGCAGTTCGTTCTCGGCGGAGAATTCCACATCGTAGCTGTTGATGTCATCCGCGCACCACGTTACGATCCCTGCCATGTCATCGTCTCCGGCAATCAGGACTGTCCGGTATCCGATGCTGTATGCCTTGTTCAGCTTCAGCCAGATCTTTGCCGTCTGGATCACGCCGTCCCGGATGTTGTCGGCAGTCAGCGACATGCGCGTCATGTCGATCTCGCGCCGAGTATCAAGCGCGGCTCCGGATGCAGAAGAGGAGGCGGAACCGTAGACCATAAGCTGAGACACACCCGCTGTATACTCCATGTCCTGCGCAAGTTGGTCTCTCTGCGCGGTCAGGAGCGGCGAGAACGGCGCGTACTGCATGTACTCCGGCTTGCCGCCACGGTTCGGATCGTACTCCACGATGTCCCCGGCTTGGATCCCTCCGAGGGATTCCATGTCCGTCATGTCGAGCGCACCCACTGGAGTGAGCATCGGAGCGTTCACGACCACATGGATGTAGTCCATGATCTTGTTCTGGATTTCGTTGTACGACCTCTGGAGCGGGATCAGGGCTTCGATTGCGGACTTTCCGAAGAACCATCCGGGTACTTCCTTAGATTTGTACGCCACGATGGGCATCACGCCTCCGGGCAACTCCCCGTTGAACACGATGCGATCCTTCACGATGACAATCAGTCTGCCCTTTTCGTGATACGCTGTGGGCTTTTCGTAGTATGTGACCACGCGAACGGAGTTTTCACGGGTAGTCCTTGCCACTCCGAATGTCGCGTTCTGCCGTCCGTGTCCGGAAACACCCTGCGGCTCCGGCGTAATCGTGTAGCACTCCGTGTCCTCTCCGTCAACCGTGACACCCCAGATGTCCCGGACGGCATCCACATCGAATATCTGCTCCGTGATGATGTCGTGTTGATCGTCGATGTTCTGCACCGTCAGGCTTGCCGGGAACACTTCATACGGACTCAGCAGACCGAACGCCAGATCGCCCATGTGGATCGGTTCCGTCTTGCTCTCGATACCGTCCACTGCAACGGACATTTCAGCGATGACATCCCCGGCTTTTGCGTCCCAGTAAGAGATCGTGAACGCCGTCCCGCAAATCTCAGCCCACTGAAGCAGTTGGTTCATCTGATCCCGGAATCCCACGTTTGACTGGCAGTATTGCAGGAGTTTGGTTCCGATCTTTGCTTTCGCCGCATCCTCCGCTTCGCCCGTGCGCGGGATTACGACCATATCGTAGGACACGCTCATCAGGTTTGCGAGGCGCGTATCCATCAGAGGCGCGACCCGGTTGAACACCCTGCGCTCCTTGACCCTGTCGTTCCGGAACTCGTCCAGTTTCAGACAGCGGTTAACGAAATCGATGTCGGCGTTCTGGTTCCCTGCGAGGAAATCAGCGTTCAGTTGCCACTGTAACTCATACGGAGCGCGGTCAGATCGCCTCCGTTCCAGTTCCTCCATCAGTTCCGACACCAGATCGTCCGAGTAGATCGGCTCACCCGCTTCGTTCCGCGCCACATAAAAGGAGGGCGGTTCACGGGCAGTCTGCCTGTTGCCCTTCAGAAAATCGAAAAATCCCATCAGTTATCCCCCTCTGGAATATTGACCTTGTACATGCTGTAATGCATAGGGATGCGTTCTGTCGGCTCCGTTTGTTCTCGATATGGCGTTGACAGCGCACACATCAAGCGATCATTGGAGCGCGTCAGGAGCGCGACCAGTACGATCAGGATCACGTTCGTGACGCACAGCAGACCAACCGTGATGCACAGCAGGATCGGCGCGATCATTTCTTCTTACCCTGCCCCTGTGCAAGACTCTTCTTCGCCTTGTTCGGTTTGCTCTCAGACTTCGGTTCCTGCTTCTTTGGCACGGTGATCTCAGCCTCCATCGTGCCGTCCGGGAGGTGGTCAGGCTCCCGGATCGGCTCTTCGTCAGTGACCGGAATAGTAGGGGATTCCGGCTCAATCAGGGCATATAGACCCCGGATGCAATCGTCACAGAGGTGGATCGGGCGGGAACTGACATCCCCGCGCTTGCTGATAAGGTGCGTCGTTCTGTTGCGACATCCGGCGATATCGCACTGAAACGACCGGGTACGCGCTTCCACAATGTGCAGTTTCAGACTCATGAGTTTAACTCCTTCGTATAATGCGTCCACCCTGATTCGGGTGGGGATTGAATCGTTTCGTTTTGTATTCCTCTATCCTCCGCTCTTCCGGCGTTCGCGTATCCGGTTCCTTCGCCCGTCTGGGACGGGACTGCACCAGATAGCGCACCGCATCCGGAGCGTGAGTGATATCATGAGGATCTGTAGCGCAGTCAAGGCTGTTGTTCTTCGCGTATTGCAGGAGCGGGATACACCGGATGCACTCCGAGCAGTTCTGGGTGAACCGGAGCCACGGGATCCCGTCATCCGCTTTCCGGAGCCAGTCATGGAGGTTCATCCACCCGCTGACCCTGTTGTTGTCCGCTTTGATGAACCACACCCCACGCTCCCGGAACAGTTCCTCGATGGATTTGCCCGTGTCCTTCGCCCGTGACCAGAGATCGGGAGGCGCGTACACTTGCACGATCCCGTTCTTCAGTTCGTCGGCAGTACAGGCATCCCGGATCGCTTCAGCGGCTTCCTGCACCGGGAGATCGGAACGGCACAATTCTTTGTACACGATCCCGCGCCCGTCCGTATCGAACGCCGCCCAGACCACCGCAAGCATGTCCAGACCGTAGTCCATCGCTATGACTCGCGTCCAGTGATCCGGGATCTCCGGAACACTCTCCAGAACGTGATCGTCCCGCCTCCATTCGCTGAAATATTGCCCGGCGAACAGATCCCACTCGCCCTCAAGCCATGCCTTGCGCAGATCAGCAGGAAGCGTCTCAAGTGTCCGAACGTAGTCAGGATCCGATTCCATCAGCGCGTGATTGTCGTACACCCGGCTCTTGATGAACGTATAGTCCTCCGGTCGCTCGTCTCCGGTGTAGTCCCTGTCCACGAAAAGCCGCTTGACCCATCCGTGACCGACCCCTCCGGGGTTACATGTCAGGTACATACGCTTCGGGAAATCGTTCACGCCGCGCATACATGCCCGGATGCAATCATACTGATATTCCGAAAGCTGTGTAGCTTCGTCTACGAATATTACATCAAATTCTTGCCCCTGATACTGTAATACATCGTTATCTGTATCACAATATCCAAACTTTAGCGTAGAACCAGTAACAAACGTTAACGTTTTGTCAGTATCTCTATACTTTGCGTATCCCGCAGTCATCGCACACAGGGGTTTTATGTGGTTTTCGAGCAGTTCAGGATATGTCCGGCGAACCAGAAGCATCTTGATCCCCTGATACCGAAGACCAAGAACCACAGCTTTCAGCCGGACAGCGAATGACTTCCCTCCCCCTCTGGCTCCCCCAAAGGCAACATATCTGCTCTTCGCCGCGAGGAATTCACGCTGTTTCGGTTGAGGGGATGGTAACCTAATATCCATTCATCATCCCGTCCAGTCATCCTCTCCCGCGCTCTGATCTCCGTCCCCGGCGAACGACACCGTTATCTTGCTGTCAGCCTCCACCTTGATAGGGGCATCGTACCCAAGAAACTTGCCAATGGTTTCAAGCGTATCTTTTTCCAATTTTCCTGCCGCAATCTTGGCGTTATCGCTGTTGGAATATTCCATCATGTTTTTCGACCAAGTTATTAGTCCAATTAACTCGTTCATATGTTTCTTGCGAGTCCATAATGTAGAAAGCATCTGTATTTGTTGCGCACTTTCTTCAGCTTCTTTGCGCAATGCTTCATCACGCGCTTTCTTTCTACGCTCTATTTCAGCAATAACAACTCTGCCTGTGAACTCTCTCGTTATTGCGCGAGTAAGAGATTCATCAGATAACTCAGCGGCTCTTTCCGGAAACGCAGTACAAAACGCATCTTTCTTCGACATACCGTCCAGATAACATTCGATCATTTTGGCTCTTTCTTCTGTTATACGGTTCCTGTCTTTCACACACGATCCCCCTTTCTTTTTGATATCTCATCTTGTTCCATATCTTACCCCAGTCAGACCTCAAAAACCGGACATGTTTTCAGCCGCTCTTGAAATCCAGCCGAGATTGTTTGTGAACTATTTGTTAACTCTTCCGTCAGATTTTGTAAACAATGCTCCGAACCGTCTTGACATACTCATGAGTATGCGATAGAATAGTGGTGCCCCTGATGGGCGGGGGCTCCGAGTGGTCGGAAGTCAACCACAAAGTGCTGATTGAAAACCGAACACTTCCGAAGGTCTGGTGTTCCGACCTCTCCCGGTGCGCTAAAGCCCGGTGATCGTCAACGGGGTTACAGAAACCACGGAAGTGAATATAAGTTCCCCGTGATGGGGAACTGTGAGCACCAGATACAATCTGATGCCGACACCACCCCATCACAAATCATTTCAAAGGAGAACATACCATGAAAACAATCATCGACAGAGACTTCACCACCCTCGCCAAAGCCGAGAAGGTCAAGAACGACCTGAAAGAACTGAAAGCCATGTACACCGACAACGATCTGCTTGCGGCCTTCCTCAACGCGCTCGAATCCGACGAACACCGTGAGAGCATGAAGGACTACGCCAAATCCTGTGTGCTTCATAGCGCAGACATGATCTGCTGTAATGTGACAGGCTTCCCCGCCGGAACGGACTACATGAAAGACGGCGAGGAACCCACACATTTTGCCGTCGAGATCAAAACTTTTGGCTTGCTCGACGCTTTCCGCATCCGCTTCTACACCGACCTTTCTTTGAGCGTCCGGTTGTGGACGGTCTGCTTCGGGAAGGAACACAAAATGTATGACCTCGACCGCTACACCATCGACCAGTAATGCACAACGAGCCGAAACGGACTGTCGTGAGACAGACCGTCACCGGGAACCGCCCCACCCGGTCTGAAGATGGCAGGGCAGAAAGGAAAGCACACCATGATGAACCGCACCGAATTCAAGGATAGACTTCTTGCAATCCAGACCAACCTCGACATTCACTGGGAAGAGAGAGACAGACAGCGCGACGCACTGATGGCTGAGTACAACGGAAGCCTTGAGGTTGGCGATCACGCATCCGTGAGACTGTACACCGACGAGAACCCCTGCACCGTCATCCGAAAGACGAAGACCACAATCACCGTCAGATACGACAAGGCCGAGAAGGATCCTGACTGGAAGCCCGAATGGATCACGGGAGGCTTCAGCGCGATCTGCACCAACGACCACGACCAAAAGTGGATCATCACTGAGGATCCGGACGGCGCGACCGAAACCTTCCACTGGTCGAGCCGCGAGGGATGCTACACCCGGCACGGATGCAAGGTAACCCCGGAATGGAACAAGTACTACGACTACAACTTCTGAATCGCAGAGTGGTGGGGATCCTCCGATCCCCTGTAATGCGGAGCCTTTACAGGCGCGGTCACAATCCCGCACATCACACCCACAAGGGAGGACATACACATGCTGAAAAACATCACCCGGAGAGAACCCAAGACCGACATCTTCTACGAAGTCTCTTTCATGCACGACGCGAACGGAGGATTCGGCTTCCCCTGCGACAAGGAAGGGAACCTCAAGCCCCTGCATCCTGACGGACAGCGCAACTACGAATACTGCATGGCACACCCGGAGAAATTCTCCTACGAATGGAACCGGATCCGCAGATACGAACACCACTACATCGAACCCGCACACGGCGATTGCATCTGCGGCAGGACAGTGTATCTGGAAGATCACTACTACGGAGCCTGTCAGTGCGACTGTGGCAGATGGTACAACATCTACGGTCAGGAACTTCTCCCGCCGGAACAGTGGGAAGAGGATCCGTCCGACGAAGACTACGAATGGTAAGAAAGGAGACACACCATGAAAGAACAGATCAGGATCAAGCGAGATTACGGCACCATAAGCGGATACACAGGAAAGTGGTTAGTACAGCACCGCTTCTCCGATGGTGAAGAATGGATAACCTGTTATATTGCGGACAGCAAAAACGAAGCCGAAGCGTATATCAGAGACACGCCCGAATGGGCAAAGTAAAAACCGCTCCTGAGCCGTCGAGCGTATCGGCGGCATCCCAATCCTCAGAAGGATAACCCACACCAACACACAGAACATAGGAGGAACACATGGAAACCGCAATCAAGCTACACACCGTCAACCTGAAAGAGATCGAAGCGATTCTGGATCTGCTTCAGGATGCGGAATGCCGCGCGTTCTACGCATACGCAGACGAACCGGACAAGTACCGCAAAGGATGGGGCAAAGTCCTCGACCAAAAGATCCGCGAAGCCGTTGAAGCGGCGGCAGACATCAGAGATAGACTGGAGGCACAGCATGACTAAGATCGCTCACGTTCAACCCGCTCGTCACCCCGCAATGGTGGTGTACTTCGACGAAAAGGCCGCGCAGAATCCGTATCGCGTCCGTCTGGAAGAGGGAGGCAGATACGGCACGAAACGCCAGATCGACCGCTACGCCGATCTCGCGTCCGCTATGTACAGACTTGCCGAATACAGTCTGGCGAACAACGAAACCCGGAGGTACTGACATGAAAACCCGTTTCGCTTTAATCCTGATCGCCCTGCTTGCCACGGCAACGGTCTCCTGCGTTAACCACGCAGGGGATCGTGATCGCGTGAGCGAGAGTGAGTACCCAATGACAGCCAGAGTGATCGATCTCAACCGCGACACAGACACCGTAACGGTCGAAACATCGACTGGATTCACTTACGCCTTTTACGGATGTGAGGACTATCTGATCGGAGATTGCGTTTCCGCAATCATGACCGACAAGGGGACACCGGAGATCACGGATGATGAGTTTGTGACTGTCCGATACTCCGGATGGTCAGATTACCCACTCGACTGATGTCGATCCCCCTTCCCCCTCAGAGAAAGAGAGACAGAGAAGAAAGTTTTCCCCCATACCCCCTTTTAAAGAAGAGATAGAGAGATAGAGATTACCCCTATACCCCCTGTGGGGGGAAGCTCGCCGCTCCCCCCACACCCCTCTGTGGCGTGTGGAGGAGATGCTGACGCATCTCTCCACACTTGCGCTCCAAGAAATAAGATTATAACCCCTTGATATATCTTGATATATAGATATATTGAGACGCGCGCGCGAAAACGCTTGACAAACCCCACACGCTATGGTATCATGACGGGTGGGGAAATATGCACACATGGAGGCACACATGCCAGACCGAAACAGAAATTGGGACAAAACTCCGGAAGCGCAGGAGTACCGGAACAAATACACGAGGGAACACTACGACCAGATCACGATCTGCGCACCGAAGGGATTCCGCGAGATCCTGCGCGAGACCGCACAGGCAGAGGGACTCAACCCATCACAACTCGTCGTGAAACTGGTAAACAAACACCGAGGGACGGAGTGATCCGTCCCTCTTTTTTATGTTATAATCCCACACACTGCGTACAATGCACGAGAAGGCACATTTTAGCGCATTAGTTTCCGGGAGTATAAATACTCATCCTCTCAAACAAATCGCAAATCAGGTGGGTTCTCGACTGTCACACGCACCTTCTGAGAGCAGTATGATTCTCGCGGCATCTTTCAGCCGTCTGACATGCCGTTCTGAGTAGTATGTCCTCATGGCGATTGACACACACGTTTTGCTCTCGATCCAGTACAGCCGCGCAATCGTCTGGTACTCCACTGGGAGATTCCCCACAGCGCGACGCACCCGGACATTGAGACTGTTGTACCGTCCCTCAACCGCGCCGGATATGGCACGTTTACCGTATCGTAAATACTTCGCCCTAAGTCTACGGAATTCCACCAGATCCCCCGCAGTCAGGTTTATGCCCCGCCCTCAGACTACTCGTCCGAGGGCTTTTTTATTTCCATCCAGTGTACTACGTTGTCAAGTCTCCCGATCCCCGGAGAGGATCCGACCACAACCTCCGGGACTAACTCCATGCGGACTTCCCCGTCATCGCCGTAGTACGAATCCCATCCCCATACCAGATAGATCTTCCCGTACTCCGGTCTGAACGGTTTGTCCGTTACCGACACCCAGTTCATGCCGGATTCCCTGCCGCGCTTGTACGCCTCTTCCTGCGCTGTGTATTTGTCCATCGGTATCACCTCTTTCTCCGTGACTTCTTTGGTTTTTGTTCCTCCGGTTCATCCGGAACACTGGGACTGATCGTGTCTCGCGTCACATCCACGGTTACGCCGTTGTACGGCGCGAACATATCCAACACATCCGCGAGACTGCCCCGAAACTTGATCGGTTCCCCGTCCAGATTCGCGTAACCGATGTAGTCATCCGATCCGAGCCGAGCGAAATAACACCCGCGCCGTCCGGACGAGATCGCCGCATCCATGTCCTGCTGTGATATCTGATATACCATAGTCACCCCCGTCCGTTCCGATCATCGTCATCGGATCCGGAGATCAGCGCACAGTACAGGCACACGCCGAACGCCACACAAACCACTGCCAGAGCGATCCATGCTATCATGTAATCACCTCCGGATATAGTCAGATTCGTCCTTGTCCGCGACAATACCCGCGCCCTGAATATCATCGAACACGACCGGAATCCTGCGCTGTAACTCATGCAGGAGCGGGACAGTCACCTCGCGCATCTGAGGATGAGCGTACTGGGAGGCACGGAGTTTGAAGAAGTGTCTCATTTCCCGTAGATTGGCAGTCATAATCAGTTCGGTTTTAAGGCTTGTCGGCAGGACATCCCGTGCTTGCTCCGGTGTGTAGTCCATGTCGAGCAACCAAAAATACGCCTCCTCCGCTCTCCTGCAAGCTGTTCGCCATTCCTCAAAGGCGAAGGATCCCTCCTCAAGGAAGAACGGCTTTATTACCGTGATCTCGTTGCCAAACTTGTCCGCGCTGTAATTGCAATAGCGAGTTGAGGACTGGGCAAAAGAGGCAATTCTGTGCCGTACTATTTCATGGGATATCCCACGATCCACGACAAATCGAACCGTGAAGCTGTAATGCTCAAGCACGGCTTCGTGTCCGCGCCTGATGATTCCCGACACAAACCGCTCCGCGCTATCCTCTGTAATGTGGTCTTCTGATTTGTAGCACACCCTTCCGCATAACTCAATATGCTTCAGGATCTCCGCTCCGTCAAGCGGAGTGATGATCTCCGCATAAGGCTTGATAATGTTCATGGTAACCTCACATTCCAGTTGAGCCGAATCCAGACGATCCACGATCCGTCTCCGGCAGTTCATCCACGACTTCCAGTTCCGGAATAACGACAGGCTGAATCACAAGCTGACTGATCTTGTCACCCCTATGTACTAAGTAGTCACATTCGGTGTGATTAAACAAAACCACCCTGATACTGCCATTAAAACCGCAGTCAATAGTCCCATCCGAAGTCAACCCGGCATTCGCCATCAGTCCGGACTTAGACTTCAGAAATCCCACATGACCACGGGGGATCGCAACGTGAACCCCCGTATCTATCACAACACGGTCGTGTGGATATACGATTACATCATACGGACTACGCAAATCCAGTCCCGCATCATCTGCGTATGCTCTCACTGGCATATACGCGCCGGGATACAGTTTAATTTGCATCGTCATTCGGATCACATCCTCTCTCCTGTTGGTATCGGATTCTCAGTGGCGATCTCGCCGCCGATTGCCAAATACCCACAGGCATCCACGAAACTGTCCTCAGTTCCCACTCCAGTTTTGCACCGGGCGATCTTGAACAACGCCATCATCAGCGCAACATCCTCAGATGTCACCAGATGATCCAGATACACCGTCCACAGTGCCGCGATTAAGCCAAAATTCGATTCCGGTGTGCCATAGCTTGTCTGCCGTTCCCCGTTGATAATACGGTTCGCCGTCTCAAGGATCTCCGCTCTTGTCATAAACCCTCCCGTTCTTTGATGTATTCCTTCCGTCTCTGCTCTCTTGTCGTTCCGTCCGTCCTACGATGAGACCTGACTTCAGCCGTCATTGCCCTGAGTTCGTCCTCAGACAGCCGCACTACTGTATTGCGCGGCTGTCCGTTGATTCGATTGTAATGCCCATGAGACCGTTTCATTTCCACTGTGCCTCCATCTCAGCAATCTCCTGCTCCGTTGCCTCTGTGATAACCCACCCGTTCCAAACCCGACCTTCTTTGATAATCGTTCTCGCCCACGTTACGCTGATGCCGAGCAACAGAGCGATCTCCTCCGTTTTGCCGAGGATCGGATCGTCTCCCCTTTTACGGGCAATGTATGTAGCCCCAACGCCGAGCATCTGGTTACGGTGAGAAGCACCAGAACACCGTGTAATCTCCCATCCGGATTTCGTTTTCGTCTGGCACCGCGCCAGTCTCGCCACATAATCGGCACACACGCCCACCAGATCCGCTATCTGCTGACGGTTCCCCTGACGGAGAACGCCGTCCCGCTCAGCCTGATACAGAACCTCCATCCTTTCTTACCCCTCCTGCGCAATAAAAGTTTTCCGGATTCCCGCACCCGGCTCCCGGACGCGAACACCACCCAAGACCACCAGAAGCACCCCGCTTGTCGTAGTACTGGCAGTCCGCGCAACGGACGATCTGGTATTCGCTCAGCATGGCAATAGCACCTTCAACCGCTTCAATCATCCGTTCGACTGATTGTGATTTCTCCTCTCCGTCTACCGACGAAAACGTAGCCAACGAAAACGAACACATCGTCAACAGACCGATAGCATCCTCCAGTCCACGAATAATTGTGTCTCTGTCAGCCATCGTCTTCCTCCATGACTTTCCTTGATCCAACCGTTACCATTTCGGAATAGTCTCCCTCGTCAGTGTAGTAGTTTCCGCACAGCACCGATGTGCCGCATGATCGGCAACGTATTTCCATGTCATTGTACTCAAACGCATACACTGCAACGCAGTTTGATCCGCAATATCGGCACTGTATGTTAAATGGATGATTTTTCTTCTTATCCTTGACATACTTAATCATCGTCTTCTCCTTTTGGCGGATCCGGGAGCGGCATCCAGTATTTGATATGCTTTGTTTGATACCATTGCTCTTCTCCCCACCATTGCATCTCTCCGGTTAATGAACACCCTATCGTGCAACACTCTGGATGATCATCGTAGCATATAACGATCACTTCATCATTCTTCTTCGGCAACCTCTCCGTCACCGGAATCCACCTCTGCTTCGGCTCCACGTCGGCGGCGTCCACTTCCTCTTCGATGATTTTATAAGCGTCGTACAAGCCGTCGGCCCATGTGTTTTCGGCAATCGTCCTTGCTCCATCCAGCTCTTCTATCGTGTCGTATATCGACACTCCCAGAATCGCTTTCAGCGCATCGCTCCGCAGGATGTAATCGTTATTCGGCATCTTTCGCCCTCCTGTTCCATGCCTCTATGTGCTTTCGTATATCCGCACTGTTGAAAAGATATGTATCGGGTTTGACTCTGCAACTCTTGGTGTGATACGCCCTTATATGCGGATGTGACATGACGATATGTATATATGCCGCACCCCCGCAAAACGGGCAAGGTTTCAAATCACTCAGCATCGTCTTCCTCCCCTCCAATTCTCCGGTTCCATGCCTCTATCGCTTTTTCCATTACATTGTACTTCAAAATATTCTGATCCCTGCTAAGTTCTAAGTCTCCCCTCGTCACCATCCGTTCCAAAAATGCATCGCACTCCGTACAATATATGACAGCCAACCACACATTTCCGACAGAACGATGTCCGTAACCTATACGAAGATCCGCTTTCCCTCCGCATTTGGGACATGGGGCAAGAACATCATTCGGCATCGTCTTCTCCTTTCGGTATTTCCGGAAGCGGCATCCAGTATGTGATCTCGATACTCGGATCAACCTTATCCCACTCACACTCTCCGTACTCGTTCAGATAATCCTCCGTAGTAGTAGACCACCAGTACCACGCGCCGTTTCGGTATATTCCCGTTGCAACGAAAGGCTTGTCCTTGACGATGGAATAATACGATTCCGGTTGGTGATTCAACCACACAATATTCACGGGAAAACCGTTCTCCGGCAACCTCTCCGTCACCGGAATCCACTTCGATTCCTGCTTTAAATCTTGCATTATTCCTTCTTCTGCCGGTTCATACGTCTTTTCGAAAATATCGGGCTTGCACGGGTATTTCTCACCATTCACTCCCGTGATGATCCAGTCTCCGGGATTTGCGTGCATGACACCTTCCAGAGTTTCTATGTCAAGCGGAATGTCTGTTTGATAAGCCTCAATCACCACGGGCTTCTTTCTGAATTTCATCTTTATTTCCTCCTTTGCCAGCTTTTTATATTCGTCGTTGATAATGGACGAGATTGACTCGGGCAAATTTGCGATACCGGTTGCTATTCCGTCCATGTTTATAGCGTTATTCAGCATCGTCACCCCCCTTTCCCATCTTAGCACCGCAGTTCGGGCAATAGTTCCCGGCCTCGATAAACAGATCGTTGATTCTGAGTTCAATCATTTCTCTTCTCCTCAAACTTTGTACAAGCGGGCCATTTCAGCCGGATATCGCTTGCCTCCGAATGTCCGCCATGCGGAAAGCACAGCTTCAGCCACAGACTGCATTTGTACCAGACGCGAGACTGTTGGTATCCGAAACAATACTTACAATCCTTGCAGCTTTTCCCTTCTTTTATCCCGAACATCTCCTGCATGGTCGGGGTTTTCTTTCTCCCCCTCGGAGGATCCGGAACCTCGACTTCGTTTCCGAAAAGATCAAGGTTCTTCATTTTGTCCTCCGGCTGAACGGACTGTTGTTTTTTACGTATTCTTCAATGAACGCAATCATCTCGTCTTCTTCCGGAAAAAACGGGTCCCGACCTTTCGAAGCCATTTCTCCGAGTGCGTTCATCATGAGTTGTCCAAACCTCCAGTCCGGGACCTTTTCCCACGCTCTCGCCAGACGATTGCAAAACGCTTGAATACGATTTTTATCTCTCATATTCGCTTTGCATCCTCCTACACTTCCTTGGCTTCCTTCATCTCCGCCAACTGTCTGCGTACCGGTTCGACTGGCCGCGCTTTTATCCACGCGTCCAGCTTCTTTGAGCATTCCGGGCAAAGGTCAATGTCCCGAAACGGCATACCAAGCCCCGGATTTTTTACGATCCTAAATGACGGGAACTTCATTGCCGCCATCGGGTACGGCATATCTCCCCCGCATTTATCACACAGTTTCATTGTCTTCCTCCCACTTCGTGTCCCGCATCTGCTCCGGCGAGGGCTTAGCAGTCCAGAACCGGAAGTATTTTCCATATCCCGCTTCAAGATATACGCCTTCATCCAGACAGTCCGGCATCATATACTCGCCGTTGCTCAAATCCCAATAATCCCTGTCATTCAGAACGCCTCGCGTGAGACCTCCTGCCATCGTATCATCGTTTTTGTCCTCGCAGTATAAGAAGTCAGCCGTGTGCAATGTTTCCCGTGCCTCTTCCATCGTCATCACCCGCGTCTCTTCCCCTTTCAACAGCGCGAGAGCGTCGGTATGCAATCGCGTGTAGCACGTTGTATCCAGAATATCCGCAGAGTAGTACGGGCATTTTTTGTGATCGTTTCTCAAACAGCATTCAAACCCCCGCATCACCTTTTCCCGGTCAGGCATCGTCCTCCTCCTTCGCCGGATCCCCCGCTCTTGTGTTCCATGCTTTCATGGCTTTGTCCTTGACGTTCCGCTTGACCTTTCGCTTCAGCGTCCATCCATACGCTCCTGCTTCTATGAACAGCTTGTTTATTCCAAGATCAATCATTTCAATTACCTCCACACCATTCCATATTGTGCCATAGACATCTTGTCTATCATGGATTGCGTTGCTGTCTGCATATGTGTTCCTGCAAGTACGTTAAATTGCGCATTCAGGATGCACAAATCCATGTACTGCTTCAGCTTTTCCTGCTGTGCTTGCCGTTCCTCTTCCGCCCTGATTTCCCGGATCTTTTTGAGCCGTTCTTCGATCTCTTCCGGGTCATAGGCTTTCAGCGCGGCAAGGTCTTCGCCCAAGCCTTGTGCCATGCACTGCATACGATACGATGTGTCGTTCGCTTCGTGAAGCAGATATTTCAGCCGCTTGATTTGCTCGTCTTTTTCCTGCACTTCACGCTCCATGTCGTGTATGGTCTTGTCATCTTTCTGATACGCTTCCACCGTGTCTGACAATGATGTGTTTTCCCGATATAGCGTACAGGCATAGATAATAAGCGGAACCATGATCGCCGCCAGAACGCCGCTGATTCCCACGAATAGTTCACTCAACATACTGCCCACCCCTTATGCACTCACGCTTGTCACAGAACTTCACCGAACACCGTCTGCACATCGTCCAGTCAATGATCCTGCTTGCACTCCAACGGTTCCGGCTCATGTGCCGCTTAACCACATAGCGTCCACTAATGTCTTTGGATGCCATATACTTCATGAGATCGATATACCCTGCCCTATACACGATTACCACCCCTTTTCCGCACTGAAGTAGACACCGTCCACTTCCATTACAGGAACGCTCCACTTCGTGTCGTGATATCCGCCCAGTTGAAAGTACATAACCCAGAACTCAGTTCCGGTCTGGAACCGTTCCTCGACGAATTCTCTGCACCATGCCAGTCCGTCAGGATCATAATTGGTAGTCCACACTTCTGGATAAGTTGAGTAAACCCAATCACCGAAGTAATTCACAGCAGACAGGGACGCGCCCATCGTTGATCCGTACTCACCGCTTAACCACAGTCTGAGCATCGCGTCCGCACCCGCACGACAGCAGAGATCGGAAGTCCCCCAGAACTCAAGATAAAATACACGCGAGAACAAGTCCATTTCCCACGATTCCATGCTGTGTCCGTTCCACCCGTATATCGTTGTCTCTACGTTGTAATCCGGACAACCCACATCTATCACACGCTGTGTGTTGGAATCGGATTGCCGTGCGTTGGAATCCTCCCATTCAACCGCCATGTCCTCATCGGGATCCCACCACAACGGAACCGGACTCTCGCCCTCCGTGTGGTAGACCAGACGATACTCAGCCGTCTCAGCCTCGTCCGCGCACCCGGATGCCATGTAGACCTCCGAGTTTCGTCCGATACCATCACATAAATCGTTCGATTTTTGCTCGTTAACGCACATAATTCCGAGAAAAACCAGAATCATGAGCGGTATCGCCAGATAAACTAACCGCCAGTGTTTCATTTTGCCAACCCCATTTCTTTTCGTTTTCTGTTGTACTCGCTTCTTTCAAGTGCGCATTTCTTACACACCACCCGTTTTAACTGAGCGGGTTTTCCGCAGTACACACAAGCCCCTCGACTCTTCCTGTCTGCGTATCGACTGTGATTGTAGTCATGTATGGACTGGATGCAGTCAGGACATCGCGTTCCCTGCTTCCATCCTTCCGGAAGCAACGCGCCGCATTGATAGCACAACCCTGCGGCTTTTCGTGCATCTCGCCGCTTCGTATTCAGAATCTTGCATTTCGCATTGTATTCTTCGCGTGTCATGACTGTCCTCCATCCAGAAATTCGAAGACTAAGTTTCTCCGTTCGTTCAGAGCGTGATCGCTCCGTTGCTCACCGTCCGGGAGACGCTTGAAGATCTTGCCTATCGCCTCTCGCAACGCAGGAGGCATATTCTGACGGAATTCTTCAGCATCCCGTACTCTTGGAAACTGCTTCAAAAATTGCCCGTGTACGACAGAGTCGAGCGTCTCCTCGTCCATCTGAGCGTGATCCCGGATCCATGATTCCGAACCGCAGTAGGTCTTCAGCGGGGCAGGAAGGGAATTGAATGCGTCCTTCGCTCCCCACACGCCGTCCGAAAGGGAAGACCGGAGAATCACCCAGTATTCCTCGTCTGTCGGTTCGCCAGTTGCCGCACGGGTGATTTCCTTCATGGTGGTCTTCACATCCGCAATGGACGGGGGATATCCCGTGTGATCCTGAACAATTTTGTTCACAGCGGCTGTCACAAGCTGTGCATCGTCCTGCGCGAACTGGTTCGACCAGACATCCAACCAGTCCTGCATCTCAGATCGGGGCATCCGTGAGTAGAAATTCGGGTACGCTATTTTGAGTACCTTGAGAATCAGTGCTGTTTCCGCTCTGGTCATTGAAACTCAATCCCCCCTTCGCAATTTCTTCATTGAGGAAGTCCATCATGGAACCGTATTCAGACTGTGCGGGAGTGTATCCTGCGCTCTTGATTTCCTTGTGAGACTTGTCTTGCTCTCCCCTCAACCAGTTTCCAATAAACCGCCGTACTCCCTGACGGGTTTTGCGTTTCACCGGATTGTCCCTGCACCACCCCTCCATGTTCCGGAAGGTTTGTCTGACATCCACTGCAGGATACAGCCGCTCATACTCGACTGCCATGCTCTCCGTCAGCGCGAAGTATGTTCCGTCATTTAGGATCAAGGAAGCGATTATCTCCTCTTCTACCTCAGGCGCGGAAGCGGAACTTGTTTCCGGCTCCGCGCATAATTCTTCTTCTTTACTTTTACCTTCTCCTTTACTTTTACCTTTACCTTTACTATTGGTTTTTTTGGTTTCTTCAAAAACCATTTGGTTTTCAGAAAAACCATTTGGTTTCTCGGTAACCATTTGCTTTGGTGGTCTGCCGCCTTTAGAACCGTTTTCCTGAAGGACGGCACACTTTTTGTCGTACTTCTCGTTCATGCGATCAATGTCACCGCGAATGAATGAGAACGCGAGTTTACACATCGGTTCCATTTCTGGAATAGTTCCTTCGTCTGCATATTCCAGTAATGCCATGAACAGCTTTCCGATTTGTTCATATGACAGTCCCGACAGGGTTTCACGATATGTAAAGTACGCCGGGAAGTATTTCATCTTTGCCATAATGCCGCCCTCATTGGCTTAACATATCCCACCGTCTCAGCACTTCCTCCGGGTAGATGTCTAACTCCGGCTTGATGTAAGGACGGATCAATCTCCATGCGTCTGATACGCTGTAACACACTCCCGCACAGCATCCTCCCGCCCGGTACTCTTCAATAAACTTGGTCTGCTCCGGTGTTGGTTTGTTCGGATGGACTTTCGTTTCAAATGAATACCGGGACGGGAAGACCGTTTGCGGATTTATCTGCAAGGATCACTCCGAAGCAGTCCGGGAATCCTTTCGGCAGTCCATTAACCCTCCGACTGCCGTCTTTGCTGTAAAAAGTTCCTGCGTTTCCACGAAAAAGCCTAACCACTGAGTACAGTGTCTTAATAATTTGGCTCAGAAGTTCTGACTCCTTCATTCTACTGATTTAGAAGGGGAGTTCTTCCGTGTTCGGATCAAGCGGTTCGTAGTTCGGAACCGGAACCGCACCGGGAGTCTGGTAACCGGGAGGAGTGAGGTTCGGGCTGTGATATCCCTGCGCGGGAATGGTGGATCCCTTCTTCGGCTTGTCCTTCGGGGGTTCCAGTTCTCCAGAGAGGACTTTCGTGATGTCCCGGAACGCGAACGCCCTCACGACATACTTGTCCTGCCCGTCCTTCTCATACCATTCCTTGCGGAAGCCGATGCCGACCTTCTTGCCCTTCAGTTTCGTCTCGTCGAAATCGAACGTGTATCCGGGATTGCTCTCTTCAATCGCCGTTATCATGCCCTTGAAGTAGGGCAGACCTTTTTCGTCTATGGACTGTTCCAGAACGCCGCGCCATTTCCTGTTGCTGTCGGTGTTGGACTTGTAGTCCTTCGTGAAGTACTGAGTCATCGCGCCATCGGCAATGTCGAAGCTGAAGGTGACGGACGGCGATCCCCACGCCGTCTCGCCCTCCTTCACGCTCAGAATCACACAGGCGTACCATCCGGGTTCTAACTGCTGACTTCCATTAACTCCGGAAATGTTATTGTAAAGGTTTCTGTCGATGTTAAGCATTAGCATTCTCCTGTTCTTTTTTAATGATCGGCTCCATGCCGTAGTATTCGCGGATCGTCGTGTCAACGTATGCGAGGTCGTTGTCGATCTCAAGCGGGAACATACCCTTCGGGGACTTTGCCGTCGTGTACCCGTCAGACTGCGTGGTGAACCAGTGTCTCTTGCCGTCCGTCTGTGCGAGAAGCACAATTCCGAACAGCCCTTCCAGACACAACTGATTGTCGATCATCTTGCCGAGCGTCTTTGCCTTGAGGTGTCCGTCCTCAGACCGTTCCGTGTGCATGATGAAGTAGATGTTCACATCGTCCGGGATCACTTCGATGGCGTACTTCAGCAAATTATAGAAGTTGATCGCCATCGTGGTGTACTTCTGGTATCCGGTTTCCAGTCCGTGATTGAACGAGTCGAAGCTGAGAAGATAACCGCAATCGTCGATGACGTAGATCTTCTTCCACTGTCCCTTCTGCTGTGAAGCGTTCCAGATCTTGAAGATCGTGCCATAATCCGCATGGTTCACAACCTTCAGTTCGCTGCGGAACGGAAGACGCTTGGACGCTACGTTGAACACGCCCGTGTTCTCGCGGAGATGCGCGTCCACAGACAGCCCCTCAAGAGAGGTGGACTTGCCCGAACTGCTTTCTCCTTCCAGTAAAATGATGTTGCCCATATCAATCCCCTTTCGCTCATTTCAATGAGCAGTTCTGTTTCTTGGTTACTGTCACACCCGGAACCGCCACTCCGGAAGCGATCAGTTTCTTCACGCCCGTTTTGTCAACGGACACCTTCCGCTGAATCCTGACGAGATCCTGATAGTCCGAATCCATCAACCACTTGACAGCCGCTTCCTCGTCAGGCAGTTCCGTCACCTCAGAGGATCTGTACTGCACCGTTGCTACTCCGAGATCGGTTTTCTCTCCATGACATTCCCGGTCGAGTACACGCATGATGCTGTCGATGTGGATCTTGCAGTCATCCCGTCGTTCCTCAAGGCGTTCGATCTCATGGGATATTGCATCCATGTCAGCGCGGATGTTGAGGACTTTCTTTGCGAGGTACTCAAGCACCTTCGTCCTTTCCATCGAAAGAGCATCAAGCTGTTCGATGATCTCGTCAGCGGAAACCGGGACTTCCCCGGTCTCCGCATCCACTGTCAGCGCGTTGAGCAGAGTCTCAATCGCGTCGTTAATTTCGTAGAGTTTCATTTGTCCCTCCTTTAACTAAGTGTGCCGCTGTGCTAATGGTTCTGCGGAAGGTCTCTCTCCGAGCCGAATTCGCCGCCCGTGCCATCTGAGCGGTCGTTGTAACAACATCAAGCGCGTCGTTGTGGTTCGGGCATTCGTAGTGCCTTACATGCAAGATCTTCAGCAGTGCCGTGATGGGCATCGAACTCACGCAGTCCTCGCAGAGGTAGACCGTCGTGAGTCTGCCGTTGGACGGAACCACCATGCCGAGCGTATCGTCCGTGCCGCGAATCAGTTCGCCGCAGTGTGCGCATTCCGCAACTGCGGGTTCCTCCGCTTCGTTGAGTTCGTCCATCTCACGATCCCACCGTTCCATCCAAGCATCCCACGACTCCTCCTCGCGGATGAAGTCCGCAGTGATCTTATCCATTGTTGTGTTGCCTCCTTTTCAAATTACCGCGCCCAGAAGTTTTCCTGTTTCTGAGCGTATTCTTCCAGTCTGCCCGGATCAATCTCATATGTGTAAGTGCTTGATCCGCTTCGCTTATAAGCGATTCCGAACGGGAGGAACCCTTGCTGAAGTCCGATCCTGATGTCCTGTGCCGAGCGATTCAATCGCCGAGCCGCATCCTCCGGACGAATCTTTCCTGCCGTCCTCTTCTTGGGATCCGATGTGATGGACTCCACCTCGCATCCGAGAGACCGTGCCAAACGCACAAGAACGCTTTCTGACGGCATTACTTTCCCGGATAGGTATTTGTTCAGGAAGGACTTATCAATGCCGCTGTCCGCGCTCAGTGCGCTCACAGACACCGCATTCTCGTCCATCAGGCGTTTGAGATTCCGTGCAATGCTCATGACGAAATCCTCACAGTTTTGAGGAAGTCATCCACCTTACACTTCATTTCATGTGCGGCAATCGCCGCTACGGAGAGACTGAAATCTTTCATCTCATTTTCTGCTCTCCAGACAGCCTGAGTGGATACGCCAATTCTCTGTGCCAGTTCTGGCTGAGTGAGTCCGGCTTGCTTCCTGAGTTTTGCGAACTTCTCACCATCAATCATTCGTCATCCCCCTTTCTTTCAAAAACCCTTGACATGACTTGCGTTTCGTGTTATCATTGAACTGTGGGTTAATTCTGAGGATATTATATCTCATCCACATGAGATTGTCAAGAGAATGAGATCATTTCGATGATATTTGGATAGATGCACAATCTCATCCTCATGATATTGTTCTCATTGCACAAAGGAGGTAAATATGTTTTACTCTAACATAAAGGAACTTTGCCGCAGAGAAGAAACCACAATCAGTTATGTCGTAAAGCAATTGGGACTTTCGTCCGGATCACCGACCGCATGGAAGCGGGGAGCAATCCCAAAGGCAGAAACGCTTCAGAAACTCGCAGACTATTTCCATGTCACGACAGACGAACTGCTCAACGATCTTCCTGCTCAACCGGAGAGCAAACTCCACAGCGAGAAGGGTGTGAAGGTGGCAGTCCTGTCAACGGTCGGAGCCGGGATTCCGTTGGAGGCGATCTCAACCTTCGACGAAAACGATCCTGACTCATGGGAGGAAATCTCTCAGATCGAGGCGAATCAGGGGAAATACTTCGCGCTTCGCGTCCGTGGAAATAGCATGGAGCCGCTGATACATTATGGTGATGTTGTGATCGTCCGCATCGACGAGGAATACCACGACGGGGATTTTGTTGTCGCGCTCGTCAACGGGAACGAGGGAATGTGCAAGCAGTTGGAATACCGGAATCACGGAATCGCACTGCTGTCCATGAACCCGGAATTTCCCGCACAGGAATACTCCGACGAGCAAATAAAAAACCTCCCCGTGAAAATCATGGGAAGGATAACAGAAGTCCGGCACAAGATCGGGAGATAAAAAAAGCCCCCATGAGGGGGCAAGGAGTGAAGGAAGCGTTTCCGGAATTATCTGATAGCGTCAAACTTCTTCTGTTTCACATCACGGAACTGTTTTTTGACCTTTAACATATGAGCCTTGTACAGTTCGTCGGATATGCTTTCGTCGGTGAGGGCGTGATTGAACACGGTCGCTCTGCGGTTGAATTCCTCCGGAGTATCCGTGGGACTGCAACCACCCGCGCTGACATATTCGTCGATCTCGTCTGTGCCGAATCGTTCCATTTCAGCTTTCACATCGTCCCATGTCCATTCTTGGATCGGACGATCTAAGCGAGGATATTTCTTTTCCATAATTCACCTCTGATACCAGAAATCCCGCCTGTAACTCTCAAACAGGCGGGACTCTGGAGGAAAACACAACCCAAGTGATTTAGGAGGCATCACTCGTAGCATGATACAACCTATGCGATCATCTGCGCGTCTACAGTATACCACTATGCCGAATTATAGTCAAGCACAGTGTGTCTTTCGATAAAACAGAGAGGAGGAGAGCAACATCAAAAACCCGAATGGATGGGGCGGCATCACGCGCCTTGCCGGAAACAGACGCAGACCCTATCGTGCGCGAGTGACTACGGGATACATCTACGACGAAAAGAAACACAAGACCGTCCAACGGTATGAGACTATCGGATACTACGCCACGAAGGAAGAAGCAATGGAAGCACTCGCGGAATACCACAAGTTCCCTCAGTTGTCAGAACATCGTGTCACGTTCGCCGAGGTCTACAATATGTACTCCGCTGAGAAATTCAAGAAGATCAGCCAGAGCAATATCAACAATTATAAAGCCTCATACAAATGCTGTGAACCGCTGTACGACATGCGATTCACGGACATCCGTCTTGCGCACTTGCAAGCCATCGTGGACGGATGCGGCAAGAACTACCCGTCTTTGACAAAGATCAAAATTCTTTTCAACCAATTATACGATTATGCTATGCAACACGATCTGTGCCTCAAGGACTATTCGGAATTTGTGAACATCGAACAGTACCGGGACGAGGACAAGGAAGAGAAGCACAAAATCTTTACGACAGAGGAAATTCGCACCCTATGGGAGAACGCAGACCGTTCCGAAGATATCCGTGTGATCCTGATTCTGATCTGCGCGGGACTCCGCATCGGCGAACTGCTCGATCTGAAGAAGGATGCCGTCTCTCTGGACGAGCGGATTATCCGAATCAAGAAGGGCAAGAACAAGCAATCCATCAGAATTGTCCCCATTGCCAATGCTGTTCTCCCATTCTGGCGCGATCTGATGGCAAAGGAAGGATCATTCGTAATTCCGAACAGCCGGGACAAAAACCGGAGGATGATGTACGCTTCGTATCTCAATACATACTTCCTCAAGTCTCTCACCCAGATCGGAATTAACGACCACTTCCCGCACGACACACGATACACGTTCGTCTCAGCTATGACTGCCGCCAAGATTCAGCCCGTCCTAATAAAGCGGATCGTCGGACACAAGTCGAGGGACATCACGGAGAAGGTCTACACACACTTTGAGATACAGCAGATGATCGAAGCCGTCGATACGCCTGACTGGAAGAACCCGTTCTTCGACGCAATCTCCGTGTAGTGTGTCTTATCTGTGTCTTGTGTGTGTCTTACGGTCGGATCCGCATACGCAACGAGAGTGAACCTCACGGAATCAAGGTACTAAAAAAGCCCCATTTCTGGGGCTTTTTGGTTTATAAATTAACATGATTCAACGGACAAACTTCTCAAACTCAAAGTAACAGTTTGTTGTCTTTATTCGCTTTGCGGCACATAGTGTGTCTTGTAAGTGACTTTTACTGCTGATTTTCGGCGATTTTCTGTGCCAGAAGGTTCTGTCCCCACGCATTGCGCAAATCTTTGTTGATCACCTTCCGAGCTTCGACAAGCAGTTTCGCCGTGGTTTCATCGTCGTATCCAGACTGGATGATTTGACCGTAGGCATTCTCAAAAGCGGTTTGCGCTTGCGTGAAGTATGTCACCATATCGTCATAGGTCATATCCAAGCTGACGTTCTGTTTGTCCACCTTCACGGAGATGTGATCCGGCGTGACGATGTACGGAGCGATGTCCGTAATGTCAGTTCCGGTCCTTTCGGCAAGGTCGGCAACAGCACGGTCAAGATCTGTGATGCCGTCTTCGTTTACCGTCTGAATAATCGCGTTTGTCCGCGCTTTCATTTCACGCGAGATGTCAGTGTCGCGCTCTTCTCTGGTGAAGCGGTTCAGATCGGAATACAAATCCGCAACCTTGCTGTACTTGTAAGCTCCAAGCACTTCTTCCAGTGAATACTTACTGGAATCCGGGTTCGCCTTGTATGCTTTGGATGCCTTGTCGTAGTAATCCTTCTGGTCGTAGAAGTTGTTGATAATGTCCGTGGAATACACGCTGTCCGTCACCAGTTTGTTTTTGATTCCGAGACTGCGTTCCCCGTTGTACGGTGTCATGTTGTCAAGCAACCGCGCCGCCCATCCGAAGTTATCTTCCGCCGCATACTGGAGCTGAATCGGGGACATATTCAGTGCGCGTCCCAAACCAATCCATACATTGGAAGTGTTGTTCGTGTACTGCTCTTCTTTCGGAAGGTACTGATATCTACTGGACAGGATCGGCGATCCCTTGAAGTCTTCGTTTCTCGCAAGGTCAACCGCTGTACCGATACCGGATACTTCGCCGAGAATACTGAGCATACCGTCAAGCGCGTTGTCACCGTTGAACGGATTGACGGGCAGGATGTTGTCGAACGTGAAGTCCGCAAGATCGTTCAGGGAATCCTTCTGATCCAAAATGTAGTATTCAGCCATGCGCTCAATAATCGTTGCCGGGATGGACATATCCTGCGTCTTCTTGACTCTCAGGAACTTGCCGTCACCCAGATACCAGTTATAGAATGCATTCTTATTATAATTAGAAAGATTGTCGCAGTTCTGCTTGACTTCTTCTTCGCTTTCGCCTGTGATCTTCGGAGAGATCAGATAGTTGAAGAGCCAAGTCAGTACAGCCAGAAGTCCAGTTGTCAGGAACCACTTAGCCCACGCTTTATGTCTGCGGGACTTTCCTTCGGGAGACAGATTCAGACCGAAACCGTTGTTTCCATTATTTCCACCGCCGCCATCTCCGCCATTTACGAACAGATTGTAATTGTGTCCGATGGCGTTGAATCCCGCCATAAAGAACGGAATGTACTGGTTGATCTGCTTCACGATGCGTCCGCCGCGCGCAAAGTTTACAGTGACTTCCTGCGCTTTGCGGAGAGCTTCCATGTTTTCATCGCCCTGATTCAGAGCGCGTTTCCACTCAGCCAGACGGGACGCGGTTTCTCCTGCGTCTACCAGACGCGGGATGATGTCAGCGACGGCATCCAAGAACTTCTTTAGTCTGCTCTTGTTCTGCTTTACCACATCCCTGCTCACACGCTTCAGCAGATTGTAGTCCGATGTCACAGACCCCATGTATCCGCCGCCACTCCGGACATATTCCTGATATTCTTCGGTGTTCATAACAGCATCTTTGAATGCTCTCACAAAGTCACCGATATACCGGAACGGATTGTCCGTCGTGGTACTGGAAATGTATCCCGTCACAATGTCTCTCTGCGGGTTCGTGAACACAAACTGCGGATTGGACGTTGTGTAGAAGAACTTGTTCGCTCTGGTTACTGCTCCGAAGAACTTCGTAACAATATCCCATTGCGGCGCGTCCATGTTCGTCAGAGCTTTGTACAGCCCTTCGTCATGGATTTCGTAGTAACTACGCTGTCCATTCTGCATAACGGACACCACGCGCTTGCCCTGCTTTACAGCGGGTTTCCACTGACTGAGCGTATCGCCCACGAAGCTCATAATGGATTCCACAAGATCGGTCTTTTCGTCTTCGCTCATGGTATTGAGCTTGTCCGTCTCTTTAGAGAACCGATCAAGCAGTTTTCCGAGTTCATCCGTGGAGATGAAGTCAAGAACTTTCTTCTGCGGAATCCTTTCTCCCGCCCATCCGAATCCTTCGTTCTGGTCAAGGAAGTTTGCAAACTCAACCATCACGTCGTTACGCATACAAGCGGCAGTGAATTTCTCCGTGTTCTGGATGATGCTCTCAATCGGGGAGTAAATATCCCGTCCGGAACCTTTGAACCGTGCAATCGGCGTATTCTGATCCGCATATCCGCGCTTTGCTCCGCGCGTCTTGGATTTGTCATCCATGACACGGTACAGCGGCACATAATGCGGATACAGTTCGTTCAGCCTGTCGCGCAGTTCTTCGCTCATAAGTCCGGAATTAACCGCGAGATCAAGCAGATTCCGTTCGTATTCGTACACACCTTCTGCGGCTTGATGGAAATACGGGTTTTCGCGTTCGTATTTGTCGATGCGTTCCGCAAGACTGTCTGCGTTGTTAAGCTCTTCGTCTGCATAGACAAGCGTTCCGACATCTTCACCGCGCTCCGCCGCTTCAAACTGGTCGAGCGCACGTCTGGCGATAAGGTATTCGTCAAAGGTTCTCGCGTTACTATCGTCGATCTTTCCGTCTTCCAGAATGTCGGCGAGTGACCGTCCTACCACATTGCCGTCTTTATCGGTAAATGCAGAAGTCAAACGACCGTAGGCAATCTGCCGCGCTTGCTTCTCATAGTAAGCAAGGTCGTATGTCCTGCCAAATCCGCGAAGATCCACCAGATCGTCGAACCAGTTGCGGATGAAGTCACGGGAAAGCGAACCGAGATATTCGGCAGGATTGCGCTTCATCTGTTCTGATACCACTTGAGCAGGAGTTTCATCCGTTCGATAGTGAACCTGAACAGATGCTCTCCGTTCCAGATCTGCCGCATGGTACGCATTAGCTTTCTTGGAGAAGTCTTCTAACTTCTTCTTATCAGTCGGACTGATTTTTGAGTACATCCATTCCGTGAATTTCGGATATCTCGTCTCAGCCGCTTGACGGTCGTTCATGTAAACTCTAAAGTATTCCGCCACAGATTCGTAGGGAATCTGCTCATCCGTATAGTCGTGCATTTCAAGATCGTTTCCAAAAGCCTTTACCAAGCTCTGAATGTGCGGACTTTCATGCAACTGATATTTCTCGTCGAAATGGTGTCCGATTTCATGTGCAATGGTCGGCAGATCACCATAAGTCCGAGTACGGATTGTGTCAGGATGCTCTTTGTATACTCCCTGAACATCACGCGGAACATTCCCCATGCGACCAACATTGATCGGAATGCCGAATGTTCTTCTGGCTTCATCAACCAGATCGCTGATAGACGGAACATCCGCATCCTTGTCGTGGTTTCCATTACCCCACTTTCCCGCAGAAGATCCGATTGAATATCTGTTACCTTTTTCCTGCTTCTTCTGCTTTACGGGTTTTTCGTCTTCGTCATCTTCAATGGCATCCGCCGCGCTATTGCGTTCTTCTTCAAGAAGCTCTTCTTCCGTCTTGAAGTTTCCATTAAACGCTTCGTCTTCTTCATCAATGATTTCAAAGTCTGAACCACCAGCCGCTTCAGCGAGTTTGCTGTTGACTTCCTGCAAACGCTTTGAAACTTCGTCGTATTCTGCTTGCTTCGGAAAACCTTCGGTCAGAATTTTCTTTGCGCTTTCAAGGCGTTTTTCGTCTCTTGAAACAAACGAGTCGTAACGCTCAACGTCATCGTGGTAGTTTTCGATCTTGTTGAGCGTGTTGACGATTCTTGTTGCATTATCGCCATCCGTGGTTACATTCGGGATTTCATAATCCAGTTCTCCGCGAACAATCAGTTTATAGCTTGACGGTTCTGCGATGAACAGAATCTTCATTCCGCGAGAAGTTCCAACGGTATAAGTCCTGTCAACATCATATTTGCCGCTCTTCAGGAATTTCTTGAATGCTTCATTGAAGGATTTTCTGTCTGTATAGTCGCTGTCCTTAAATGTAATTTCAATCTGATCTTTCGGGAACGGGTGCGCTTTGACTGTTTCTCCATCGGCTTCTCTTTTCTTCGCCAATGCTTTGTTCATTTCAATCTGTTGCGGCAATTCTTGAACTTGTGCCTGTGCGCTGTAAATCGTAGATTTATAGACACGGTATGCGGAAGACAGATCGTTGAACTTGCTGTCAAGTTCTGCTTTTTCAAGCAACAACGGATTTCCTGTGGCAAGTGCTTTGGCTTCGGATGCGCTCAGAACAAATTCGTCAACATCGTCAATCTCCTGAACATCGCCGCCGCTCATTGCAACATTGATAAACCGTTGCTTGCGTTCAAGCTGTTGCCACAGATATGAGTCAAACGAACCTTCCTGCAAGTATCGATAGATACGAACAGTCTTGTTCATGTTGCCGTGTCGAATGGCACGACCTTCGCTTTGCTCAATTTCGGACGGCTTGTTTGTCGGCATGACTTCGTGCATGGCAACGATTCTGTCCTGAATGTTCAGACCTTCGCCCATGCGCATTGTCGTGCCTATCAGCACACGCACGTCACCGTTGTTGATCTTCTGGAACAAATCCTTCTGATCTTTGGGCTTTACCTGATCTATTCTTACGATTTCTTCAGGCTTGATTCCGCCTTTGATGAGTTTTCTGATAAGATCGGTATACAGATCGAACGGGTATCTCTTGTTTGATCCGCCACCTAATCCTTGGTTCAGGAAGATCAACTGTGTCCCTTTGATCTTTTGGGAATCGTTATATTCTTTGATTACGTTCTCAACAGTCTTGTTGATTTTACTTTCCGGCAAATCAAGATCTTTGGGATCCATGCCAAGCTGATCCGCCACCAGACGAAGGTCCGTTGCCGCCGCTCTGCCGTCAGAAGTAATCAAAAGCATATTATCCGTGGCAGATGCTTTGCCGCCCATCTTTTTGATACGATCGGCAATATCAAGCACATAACCTTTAGTTATCGGATTTTCTGGTGAAACAACGGTGATTCTCTCCGCTTTCGGCAAATCTTTTACCACTTCTGAAGTTTTGAGAACGTCGCTCACCCGACGGAACATTCCGATCATCTGATTGGCATTACGGAACTTTGCAAAACGGTCTTTTTTTCTGAAGTTCACACCGTCCGGGGAAACTTCCAGTGCCTGTGTAACTTCGCCGAAAATTGAAGCCCAAGCATCGAACGAGTCAATCCCGGCGTCCTTCAACGTTTCCGGAGAGACAAACCGAAGCATATTGTAAATCTCAGACATTGTGTTCGTGATCGGTGTTGCGGTCGCAAACACAATCTTACCACCCTTGTCTCTCAGATAATTCGTTTTCATGAACATATCCGTTGCGCGCTGAGACGTTCCGCCTTTTACGCCCGGAATGTTCAAAGAAGTCATGAAGGGTAGGTTCTTGAAATTGTGCGCTTCGTCCACAAACAGACCGTCTATGCCGAGCTGTTCAAACGGTATCGTCTGGTCTTTGGTTTTGGTTTGCAGATTCTTCAGCTTGTCTTCAAGCCCCTGAATATACTTCTCTATCTGCTTGACGGTTCTGGATTTGCCGCCCCTTGCTTGACGGTTTTCATTATCAGCCGCAAGAACAGCCCTTGCTTCATCAAGCTGTTCCTGAATTGCCGCGCGTTCTGTTTCTTTAGATACAGGGATGAAACCGAACTGAGAATGACCGATAACCGCGATATCGTAATCTCTGGTTGCTAACGCCGAAATCATTGCCGCGCGATTTCCCTTCTGGAAATCTTTCGGTTCCACGCACATGATCTTTGCGTCTGGGTATAATTTGAGTATGTCTCGTTGGAAGTCGGATACTTTGTTGTTCGGCACAACAAACACATTTTTGTGAGTGATTCCGATCCGCTTGCTTTCCATAGCGGTCGCAATCATTTCAAATGTTTTTCCGGTTCCAACACCGTGGGCATAGATTACGTTTCCGCCGAACACGCCACGCGCGATTGCGCTCTTCTGATAATCTCTGAGTTCAATCTTCGGATTAACGCCGTCAAACGACAGCATCTTTCCGAGTTCTTCATAATCCGCCCCGCGCCAACTGTTAAACCGTTCGTTATACAGTTCTCCGAGTTCTGCCTTGCGTTTTTCGGATGCAAAGATCCATGCGGCGAAATTGTCACGAAGCAAACGCTGTCTTTGCTGAATATCTTCGGTTGCTTTTTTGTCCAGTTTTCCTTCTTTGCGAATCTGCATCATCTTCTGGTTCATCGTGCTTTCCAGAAGTTTTTGCACATCCATTCCATACTGCGGACTTGCAGGATAGTACCCCTTCTCAACGATCCACTTCCCGGCAATACGATCATACTTTATGTTTGGATTCGGAGAGTTCAGCACTTCGCGCGCGAAGTCGTTGTAGTATGATTCAGGAATCCATGACGCACCTATGTTCACAGCGATGTTGTCAGTGGAAACATCCTGCGGGACCACTTCGTTGAGCATTTCCACATTCTTTGAGAATCGCGGATCAACTCTTGCGGCTTTTTCGGCTTGTTTCAGTTTCTCGCGAACATTTCCGGACAAATATAGTTCAGCGGGAAGATACTCACCTTCTGGAGTTTCAACCACTCTGTTGCCAAGACTTTCAAGAACCTTATCTTTTGGCAATCCCGTGATCTTGCTCATATAATCAAGATCAACCTTGCCGCGTTCTGAAATCGAAGCCGCAAGAGCGTCTATGGAACTATCAACGTGTTCAATGGTCGGACGCGAGAACGAATCCGTGTTAAAGAATGAAGTCTTTTCCCACGTTCCTTTTTCTTTTCCTTCGGTTTCAAGTGCCGAAACCCACCAATAATCCGGATCAGACTTTAGGATCGGCTTTACTCCGCCATTGCCGCCCTTATTGAGCGGTCCGAATTTCTTCACAAAACCGTCATATGCCGTATTAAGCGTTTTTCTCGCGGCATTGATGTCAGATTTGGAAGCATCCGGGTTGTTTAACTGATTCAAAAAACCGGAGTAAGCGTCTCTGAGTTTCAGAAAATCGCGCACCACATCAGCTTTCTTGCCGCTGACAGGACTTATTTCTCCGCTCGCCTGATCGATGAAATAGATTTTACCGTCCTGCTCTGTGAATCCTACTTGTTTGGAATCGTTCTCAATCTTCACTTCTCCTGCCGTCATGTCTGTGTCAAAGACATTCGCGGGAAGCGTCTTCATTGCTTTGTCCAGAATGTTGTTGTAGTTTTCCCCATACCACGGATCAACCTGAACACGCTCACTTGCATATTGTCCTTTCTTCATGACGAGTTCGCCGAGAATATTGTTCGGATGTCTCACAAAATATTCGTTGACAGGCATCCCATCAATTTCGCCAAGCGAGAAGAAAGTCTCTCTGGACTGCGCAACACCTTCAGGACGTTTGCGGAACACAAGCAAGTCTGTTGTTACTGCCGTCCCTGCATTGGTTTCAAACATTCCGCCCGGAAGACGGAATGCCGCTATCAAATCCGCTTTCTCTGCGATTGCGTTTCTGGCTTGCGCATCGCCCTTGTCGAGTGTTCCGGTTGACGTGATCGCCATCATGATGCCGCCGTCTTTCAGATGGTCGAGCGATTTCACGAAGAAGAAATCATGAAGCGAATACTTCTTTCCCTTGTACGCAAACTTCTGTTCCATGAACGGAACATTTCCGACGATAGCGTCAAACTGACCGTCTTTGAATCGCGCATCTTGGAACGGGGCAATAGTAATGCTTGCTCCCGGATACAGATACTTTGCGATGCGCCCGGTGAGCTTGTCCATTTCTACACCATACAGCGCAGACTTGTTGGACAAAGATTTCGGCATCATACCGAAAAAGTTTCCTGTGCCCATAGACGGCTCAAGAATGTTGCCGCCATCAAGTCCCATGCGTTTCAATCCGTCATAGATTGCGTCAATGACTTCAAGATCCGTATAGTGCGCGTTGGGAGTGGATGCTCTTGCAGACGCATATTCTTCTGGGGTAAGCAGTTCTTGCAGTTGCTTTCTTTGATAATAAGATCCGTAGTTGTGTTCGTCAAAAATGTTTGCAAGTCCGCCCCACCCCTTATATCTTGCCAAAACCTTTTGCTCTTCTTCGGTTGCTTCACGATCTTCCGCTTCAAGAGTTTTCAGTGTTTTAATGGCGTTGATATTGTCGGTGAAATTAGGCTTCGTTGAATCTATATACCGGATGTCTTCATTATCAAAGTGATAATTGTATCGGTTCAGCTTATCTCCATTGATGCCATCATATCGAGTTCCGCTTCGAGATGCTCGTCTGTCATTTCCCTTGCTGTTGTCTGATTCATCAGATTCTGTGTGAACGTCTCCTTCATTGACGGGTTCGGATGTCCGTAGACTTTCTCCGGAGTCTGATTCTCCGTTAACCACTCCAGATTTTTCTCTTCGATCAGAGCGCAGTTTTCCCCGAGACTCGTCAGGACTTCTTTCAGGTTCCCATGCTTCTTCAGCTTCCTGTGCAGTTTGGGATGGTACTCCTTCATCCCTTCTTCCGCTTTCCGCGTCCAGTTCCTGATCGACGGTTCCAGAGCTTCCCGCATTTCCGGTGTCATTTCCAGATTCTCTTGATCCATTGTTTTTGGTCTCCTTGTTATTATCCGGTTTCTCTTCCGGTTCTTTTTCTGGTGCGGCTTGCGTGGTTACGGGGATTTTCGTGGATTCTTCCGTGGTTTTCTGCTTCGGAGTGGGAGCAACGGGTTCGCGCTTCTTGATAGGTTCTGGTTCAGTTTCCGTCGCTTCTTCCGGTCTTTCCACATTGGATTCAAGCAGTTTGTTGTTTCGCGCATACTCCACAACATCTGCAAGGACCTTTTCCCTGTTCTCATTCCACCCTGTTTTATACACAACATGTCTCATTGTGTCTGTGGGATTGTCTTTTTCGGATTCGGTTTTATCTTTCTGAATGGTTCCGGCATAATGGCCGGCACCATCTCCAGACACAATAAAATGATATGGTTCGTAATCCGATTGAAGGAAATTGTAATCTTTCTTTTTGGTTTTTTTTGTTATTGAAAGATCCCTATACAGTTTAGTATATGCGTCTTCTGTTTCTTCTCCTGCGGTTTCTCCCGTTTTATGCTCTGGATCCGTTGATTCGTTTTTCTTTTCGGAGTGTTCAAAAAACTTGTTGTTCCGAGCAACACCGACAAGATCATCTATAACGTCATCGCGGTTGTTCATCCAATGCCCCTGATACAGTCTATCTCGCGCATTGGCTATTGGAACACTGCTTGTTTTATCGTCGGTGTCCAATCTCGCGCTTCCAATATAGTGACCTAAACCATCTCCCATAATCTTGAAGATTATGCCGTCCTGAGTTATAGACTCGCTTACGCGAAGTTTTTTGGCCAGTTCGTCGTATTTGTCTGGTTCTTCTTTTTCAGCCTGTACATCAGTCTTCGTCGTGGTAACTTTCTCCACGTCCGGAGTGACCGTTTCATTCGGGGTGCGCGTCGTTCCGGTTTCTGTCTGCGTTCCGGTTCTCTGACCTTCGCCGCGCACGTTTTCGTCAACGGTGGGTTCGGTCTGGTTCTGGATCGCGGTTTCTCCGGCAGGAACAATGTTCGATTCTCCCGCCACTTCAAACTGCGGCGTTTCGGTACGTTCGCCCGTCTTGACTTCGGGAGTTT
>Ga0265300_10000243_pt1 | contig 58352 bp, 52 predicted proteins | sample AusTroGonzalo_MG_FD_193482 | JGI IMG/M metagenome (GOLD analysis project Ga0265300, IMG submission 193482) | Bovine rumen microbial communities from tropical cattle in Woodstock, Queensland, Australia - Gonzalo_03 | ecosystem: Host-associated > Mammals > Digestive system > Stomach > Rumen ... | reverse complement strand
CACAGAGTCCCAGTCTTCGGCGCAGTTACCTTGACGTTCCAGCCGCTCTATCTCAGCTGCCGTCAGATTGCGGTATTTCATGTTTTCCATGGTATTGTCTTTTCTCCTTATCTCCTGACTCCTTATCTCCTAATACAGATTGACATACTCTTCAATGCTGCCTTCAATGCGCTGCTTGTCCTTGAAGTAGTCATAGGTGCTCATTTTGAGTTCCACAGAGGCTTCTTCGTCGCACACCACCACGGCGTGGGGGTGCATCTGCAGCATGCTGCTGGTCCACATGTGGTTGACACCGCTTTCAATCATGTGGTGCAGGGCACGTGCTTTCTTGGGACCATTGCAAAGAATCAGCACCTCGCGGGCATCCATCACAGTGCCCACGCCGACGGTGAGGGCCTGTTTCGGCACCTTGGTCTCGTCGTTGTCGAAGAAGCGGCAGTTGGCCTGGATGGTGTTGGTGGTAAGCGTCTTGATGCGGGTACGGCTGGCCAGCGAGGAGCCAGGCTCGTTGAAGGCAATGTGACCATCGGGTCCCACACCACCCATGAAGAGGTCAACGCCACCGGCGGCGGCAATCATCTCCTCGTAGTGGGCACATTCGGCCATCAGGTCTTTGGCATTGCCGTCGAGGATATGGACATTCTCCTTCTTGATGTCAATGTGGTTGAAGAAGTTGGTCCACATGAAGCTGTGGTAGCTCTCGGGGTGGTTCACGTCGAGGCCGACATACTCGTCCATGTTGAAAGTCACCACATTCTGAAAACTCAACACTCCTTTCTTGTTGAGTTTCACCAGATGCTGGTACAATCCGAGGGGGGAACTACCGGTGGGGCATCCGAGGACAAACGGGTGCTCTGCCGTGGGTTTAAAATCGATGATTTTTTTGGCTACATAATTGGCGGCCCAGACCGACATTTCGTTGTAGTCTTTGGTGATAATAACGCGCATTTTTTAATTATTAAGTTGGTATATAATGGATTGTTATTTTCTGTGGGTGGGTAATAGTCTCTCTCTTCAAGATGCAAATATACAAAGATTTATTAAACACCAAGATTTTTTTATTCTTCGGTTTCATCGGCGGGGAGATTCAGGGTACCGTCAATGTAGTCGGAGGGGATGATGGAGGAAGCTTTCTTTCCTTTGCTGACACGCAAGTTGTCGATGCCGAGTTTAAGGATTTGGTTGGCGGTGGTGCTGATGCTGCGTCCTCCGGGGAGGAGTTTCTTTCGACTACTGTCGAAGGCATCGAGAGCATCTTGAAGGTTCTTCCCGATGGAGTCATATTCTTTGAGGAAATTGCCGGTGCGTTCAATCATCTCCTGCGCCAGTTCATAGAGGCGACGATGGTTCTGCTCTTGATCGAGATGAGTCCATGTGATGCGAATGATACGCAAAGCAGCGTAGAGGGTTTGCTCGTCAGCGATGAAGACTTTCTTCTGCATGGCATCTTGCCAAAGGGTGGGGTCTTCCTCCATGGCATCGCGCAAGGCTGGCACATGAGGGACAAACATGATGACGAAGTCGAGATGCAAATTTGTTTGGTATTGTGTGTAGTTCTTGGCCGAGAGTTCGTCAACATGTTTCTTCAAACTAACAATATGCTCCTTAAGGTACTGACGACGGATAAGTTCGTCTTCGGCATTGGCATAGTCGATATAGGCGGTCATGGAGACTTTGGAGTCGATGATAACATCACGCTTGTCGTCGAGGTGCAGTAGAACATCGGGACGCAAGCTCTCTCCTCCTTCATCGGGACGGATGGTTTGACCATCAACGTCGCGCATTACGACCTGCACCTCGAAATCCTTGCCTTCGGTGAAGCCCTGTTTGGCCAGCAGATTGCTGAGCACCACCTCGCCCCAGTCACCTTGGGTCTTGCTCTCGCGCTTAAAGGCGCGAGTGAGCTCCTCGGCGCTCTTTTGGGCCTCGATGCTCTGACGTATCATGTGCTCCATGTTGGTCTTGATTTCGGCGCTCATGGTGGTCTGCACGGTCGAGTTTTTGGCCATTTCTTCCTTCATCTTGTCGATGGTTTCCTTGAGGGGTTTGACAATACTGTCAATATTCTTCGTGCTAGCGTCGGAGAACTCCTCCTGACGTTGCTTGAGCATAGTATTGGTGGTGTTCTCCACCTGCTCACGGAGCGCTTTGATAATATCAGCAAAGCGTTTCTCAAGGGCTTCGGTATCGCTGCGATGACGGCGGTCTTGCTCGTCGATTAGTTGTTGATGGTTCTGTCTGAGTTCGTCTACCACGGTATTGTGGCGCTTGAGCACCTCTTCCTTGTAGTCAGCCAGACGTTTGTCGGCCTCCTCTTTGGCATCCTGCAAGGCTTGGGCTGCATCGACTTTCTGGCTTTCAAGTTGTTTGCTGAGCAGCGCTGTCTCAGTAGTGTGACTCTGGTTGGCTGCGGCAAGCTGTGCCTCGAGGGTCTGTTTCTCGGTAAGGAGGGCGTTCTTCCCGCGGCCTGCAATAAGGATTCCCGCAAGCACTCCCGCGGCAAGGGCTATGATGATGGCTATAATGATAGTTGGTGTCATAAGTGTTTCTATTATGGGTTATCTTCCCCAGCTGTCGCGATCCAACGACCTATAGGTGATGGCTTCACGGAGGTGGTCGGGAGTGATGTCAGGGGAGGCTTCAAGGTCGGCGATAGTGCGACTGACACGCAGGATGCGGTCGTAAGCACGGGCGCTGAGGCCGAGTCGGTTCATGGCCTGTTCCATGATAGTGCGGCATTCGTCGGTGAGCTTGCAGTATTCGTGCGTGAGCTTGCTGCCCATCTGGGCATTGCTGTGGATGCCGGGGTACTCTTTGAATCGTTCCGTCTGGATGGTACGAGCGGCAACGACACGTTCGCGGATAGTTGCGCTGCTTTCGGCACGCCCCTCCTTGTTCAGCATACTGACGGGCACAGGTGCGGTCTCAATATGTAGGTCGATGCGGTCCATCAAGGGGCCACTGACTTTATTGAGGTAGCGTTTCACGGAACCCGGAGGACAAGTACATTCAATAGTGGGGTGGTTATAGTAGCCGCAGGGACAGGGATTCATGGCAGCAATAAGCATAAAGGCGGCAGGGTATTCGATAGTCATCTTGGCGCGGCTGATAGTCACGCGGCGCTCCTCCATGGGCTGCCGTAATACCTCTAATACCGTCCGCTTGAACTCTGGCAGTTCATCGAGAAATAGCACGCCGTTATGGGCGAGGGAAATCTCGCCGGGCCTGGGGTTGGCTCCGCCTCCGACGAGGGCGACATCCGAAACCGTATGATGAGGCGAACGGAAGGGGCGTACGGCTATCAATGAATCCTCCTTGTGCATAAGACCCGCCACGGAGTGTATCTGAGTAGTCTCGAGACTTTCAATCAGAGTCAGCGGCGGCAAGATACTCGGCATACGTTTGGCGAGCATCGACTTGCCACTACCTGGAGGACCTATCATGATGGCATTGTGACCGCCAGCAGCGGCAATTTCCAGACAGCGTTTCACACTCTCTTGGCCCTTCACGTCGGCAAAGTCGTATTCGTAATGGCTCAGCGAGTTAGCAAACTCAGCGCGGGTATCCACGATGGTTTGTTCTATGTCGCACTGGCCGTTTAAGAAGTCGGCTACCTCTTTGAGGGTGTGGGCACCATAGACCTCCAGATTATTGACGATGGCAGCCTCACGAGCGTTCTCGGCAGGTACGATGATACCTTTACACTGGCGACTACGTGCCTCAATGGCGATGGGCAGGACGCCCTTGATGGGACGCAGACTTCCGTCCAAACCAAGTTCTCCCATAATGACATATCGTTCGAAGGCGTCGGGATTGACGGCACCAGTGGCTCCAAGGATACCCACCGCGATTGTGAGGTCGTAAGCGGTGCCTTCTTTTTTCAGGTCAGCAGGTGCAAGGTTTACAATAATACGCTTGCCGGGGATGCGGAAGCCCGACTCCTCGAAAGCCGATGAGATACGTTGTACGCTCTCCTTCACGGCGTTGTCGGGTAGGCCTACCATAAAGAAACCCACACCGTCACCGACGTTCACCTCCACGGTGACCGTCAGCGCATTCACACCGATAATGGCGCTACCGTATGTTTTAACCAACATTACTCAAACAATCACGCAATAACACAATCAGGCAATAATTACAAGCGGCTTTCAACAATGGCCCAGTCGACAATATGCCACAGGGCGGCGAGGTGGTCGGCACGACGGTTCTGATAGTCGAGGTAGTATGCATGCTCCCACACGTCGAAGGTCAACAGGGGCGTGAGACCCATGGTGACGGGATTTTCAGCGTTCTTCTGCTGCGTGATGACCAGCTTACCGTCCTTGTCGGCGCTCAGCCACACCCAGCCGCTACCGAAGAGCGTTGCACCCTTCTGCTCGAACTCCTTCTTGAAAGCCTCCACACTACCAAAATCACGCTCCAACAGGGCTTTCATCTTCTCGCCCATCGGACGTGGGCTGTTAGAGAACTGCTCAAAATAGAGGGCATGATTCAGCACCTGTCCGGCGTTATTGAACATTCCGCCTTCGGCTTTCTTCACCACCTCTGTCAGCGGCAGATTCTCCAATCCGCTACCCGGCAGCAGTTTGTTGAGGTTATCGACGTAAGCCTTCAGATGCTTCCCGTGGTGAAAACCGAGGGTCTCCTTGCTGATGACATCACCCAAGTTGTCATAGTTCAGCGTGGGCATTGGGAATTGTCCATTTACAGGCATCATGTTTTTCATAGTCCTATTTTTTATGTTAATAATTCAAAGTGCAAAGATACGAATAAAATCCCATTCAGCAAAATAATTATGTAAAAAAGGGGCAGCCAACCCGTGGCCACCCCGCTTCACATTAAAAAATAGGGTTTATGAAAAACCTTTATCCCTGATGATCGCCTTTTTGTAGGCTGTCTATCGTCTTTTCAAGATAATCGTTGTACAGTTTGAGATTGGAGTTTTCAAATTGAAGTTCGTCATTTTGTGCCTCAAGACTATCTGCCCGTGACAATGCGGCGTTGTATTCTGCACAAGAAACAAGGTCGTTATCACAGGAGACAAAGAACAGCACAACTGCGAGGATGCCCAGTAAGTTTTGAGCGCGCCGGCCGAAAAGCCTTGAAGCATTGATTTGATGTTTACGTAATGTCATAAAAGAATCCGTGAGACTTTCTTTGTTGAGAGTCGTGGTTCCGGAAATCACCAATGTCACAAAACAAGAAAGCTCACGGATGACGTGAGCGTCTCGCTATCTTTAGTGACATTTGTCTGAAATTTTCCGGATCTCGACTCTGTTAAGACAAGCAAAAACGCCTCTATTTTATCGTATTATCTACTGTATCTGTTTCTTTTATAAATTCATTTCATTACTATTACCATATTGTTTCGACAATATACATCATCGAATACGAATGCAAAAATACAATTTTTTTCTATTCCCACAAAATTTATTTTTCCATCTTTACCGTCCTTTCTTTTTCTGAGCATTTCTTGTTCATGATATCATTTCGTGATTTCCGGTCATCTATAAAGTATATCAAAAACAAAAATGTTACACCCTTGTCGCAAAAAAATTTTGCCATTTCGCTCAACTTTTGTATCTTTGCAACCAAAAATAATCTTATGGCACTACTGAAATTCCCCACCCATCGCGAGAGTACCCGCACACAGGAAGACCGGCGGGAGTCGCTGGAATTCGGCAAACTGGGGGAGCAGATGACGGCGAGATACTTAACCGACAAGGGATATATCATCCTTGAGCACAACTACCGCCGTGGACACCTGGAGATTGACCTTATCGCGTTGGATGGCGATGAATTGGTCATCGTGGAGGTGAAGAGTCGTACCTACGACAATATCCTTCAGCCGGAAGATGCGGTCGACCATAAGAAGCGACTGGCGCTTATCCGCTTGGCCAACGAATACGTCAAAACGCACAACCGCAAGGAGAATGTGCGGTTCGATATCATTACCATTGTTTCGAAAGAAGGCGGTGCTGAAATCAAGCACCTCAAGAACGCCTACAGCGTGATGAGTTTCTGATATGAAAGACGCCGCCACATACGCCATTCCCGATTTCGTCGACATCATCCTTGCGGGTGGTGAGCGGGCGGACGAGGCGATGTATTATCTGCTCCATGAGCGGCTGAACAAGCAACTGAAAGGGAAATTCGTGGTATACCAGCACCAGTTGATGGATGAATTCGAGGATGTCGTGGAGGACTTCTTTCTCTATCTTCGCGAGGGGAAGGATGGGAGAAGCCGTACTCCCTACCAATCGCTTCAAAGAATTCAGAAACGTGAGGCTTTCGAATCGTGGATGCTCAGCACTTTCCGCAACTATCTCACCGTGCGTGCCGACAAAGAAGGTCAGATGACTTATACGGGGCTTTCCGTCGAAATCATTACTGATGTCAACGAACCATCATCCAGTCTCACCGACGAGCACAAGCTCTCCATCGCCTCACATCTCATCGCCTTTGCCCATCAGGTGTTCTACCCTCACAGCCGCTTCATCTTTCTGCGAAGCCTCCTCACGATACTCAACAAGCAGCAGGCGTTGCCCAACGAAGAAATGGCAAAAGCGCTTGGAATGACCGAACTCTCCTACCGTGTGAGTGTTCACCGGATGAAATGTCGCCTCGCAAAATACCGCACCCTCCTACTTCAAGGAGAGCGCCTCGCTCTCGATGATTCACATCAACAGATGGCGCAGCGCATAAACGATGACTTCGACCATCTCTACCCCACGCTGATGCTCTATTATGGCCAAACCCTCGACACCCTGAAGCATGCCGATGCCGTCAAGCAACTGCGTCAGGAGTATCTTGATGCCACTGGGACCCTTCTCCACGAGTCCGATTCACTCTACGCTCTCGCCCCCTCCTTCTCCTCCTTCTGGACAAGCCTCAAACGTTTCCTTATAATATAGTTTCCCTATAATTACGATTTTGACAGGCACTCGTCGAGGGCGGCGGTGATGGCGTCGCGGTCGAGGTGCTGGCCGATAAAGACGAGTTTCTGCATGCGGTCGCCGTAGGTGTCATCCCAGTCGCGCTGCAGGTCGGGATTGCGGCGCATGAAATCGAGCAACTCGTCGTCAGGCATGGTGGCGTACCACTGGCCGCTGTCCTTCAGCGAGACCTGCGAACCGGCCTGCTCAAAGAGGTAGCAGGTGTCGGGCTCAGACAAGAACCAACAGATTCCCTTAGCACGGATAACTTCCTTCGGCCAATGACGAGCCACAAACTCGTCGAAACGGCCGAGGTTCATCGGCTCGCGACGGTAGTAAACGAAGGTACCAATGCCGTATTCCTCCGCCTCACCCTCGTCGTGGTCATGATGATGATGGTGCTCATGGTCGTGATGGTGTTCATGCTCCTCATGCTCACGGTGATGATGCTCCTCATGGTCGTCATCATCGTCCTCCTCCTCTTGGTGGCCTTCAATGGCGTCAATCCACGCCGCCGATGTGGCCACCTTGTCGAAATCGAACATACCTGTGTAAAGAATCTTGTGGAAGTCGATGTCGCAGTAGTCGCATTCGATGATTTCGGCCTTCGGCTGAATGGCACGGATAATCTCACGGATGCGACCCAGCTCGTCGGGCGTCACCATCGAGGCCTTGTTCAGCAGGATGATGTTGCAGAACTCTATCTGCTGGATGACGAGGTTCTCGATGTCGTCCTCCGCCAATTCCGGACGCAGCAGGTTCTTGCCGCTGCCGAACTCGTCCTTCATGCGCAGGGCGTCGACCACCGTGACGATGCTGTCCACCACCGGCACACCTTCGCGGATATATTCCGGCCCCATGGTGGGTATGGAACAGATGGTTTGTGCGATGGGCGCGGGTTCGCAGATGCCGCTGGCCTCGATGACGATATAGTCGAAGCGTTGCTGGCTGATGATGTCGCGCAACTGCTCCACGAGGTCCATCTTCAGCGTGCAGCAGATGCAGCCGTTCTGCAGCGCCACGAGGCTCTCCTCTTTCTGCCCCACGATGCCACCCTTCTCGATGAGGTCGGCGTCGATATTTACCTCGCCGATGTCATTCACAATGACGGCAAACTTAATGCCGCGTTTGTTGTTCAGTATACGATTCAGCAATGTCGTCTTGCCGCTGCCCAGATACCCTGTCAGCAGCAGAATAGGAGTGGATTGTATGTTCATTTAGATTAGTAGTTCTGCTTGTTGATTTCGAAGAAGGCTTGCGGGTGGTCGCAGACGGGGCAGACGTCGGGAGCCTTGGTGCCGACGACGATGTGGCCGCAGTTGCGGCATTCCCACACCTTCACCTCGCTCTTGGCAAAGACCTCTTTGGCTTCGACATTGTGCAGCAGGGCGCGGTAGCGCTCTTCATGGTGCTTCTCGATGGCGGCCACGCCACGGAACTTGGCGGCCAGCTCGGGGAAGCCCTCGGCCTCGGCGGTCTTGGCGAAGCCCTCGTACATGTCCGTCCACTCATAGTTCTCACCGGCGGCGGCAGCGGCCAGGTTCTCGGCGGTGTCACCGATGCCGTTCAGCTCCTTGAACCACAGCTTGGCATGCTCCTTCTCGTTCTCGGCGGTCTGCAGGAAGAGGGCGGCAATCTGCTCGTAGCCCTCCTTCTTGGCCTTCGAGGCGAAGTAAGTGTATTTATTGCGGGCCTCGCTCTCACCGGCGAATGCGGCATGCAGGTTCTTCTCCGTCTGTGTACCGGCATAAGGATTTGCAGCCTTCACCTCCTCAACGGGTTCAAACTTCTCCTTGCCCTGCTTGCAGCGCGGACATTTCCAGTCGGCAGGCAGCTGCTCAAAAGGTGTTCCAGGGGCTATGCCCTGTGTGGGGTCGCCCTGTGCGGGGTCGTACTCATACTTGCAAATGGTGCATTTGTACTTTTTCATCTTTTTGAGTGTTTTATTCGGTTAATAATTTGATTTCAAATTTTGTGCAAAGATACGATTTTTATCTGGATTAACCAAATTTATTTTCATATTCTGTGTGCCAGTGCAAGATTGTATAAGAAAAGCGAGACCGTTTAGTCTCGCTTTTCTGCATTTAGTGTGTCGATGCAAGATTACATCTCAGAGAGCTTCTTATAACCCTCGTAGCGCAGTTTGGCGTTGCGCTCGGTGGCGACGAAGAGTTCTTCGGCTTCCTGTGGGAAGGTCTTCATCAGCGAGTTGTAGCGCACCTCGCCCATGATGAAGTCGCGGAACTTGCTCCAGTCGGGCTCCTTGCTATCCAGGTGGAAGCCGTTCTTGCCTTCTTCTTCCTCGGCGGGGTTGTAGTGCCAGAGGTGCCAGTAGCCGCACTCGACGGCTTTCTTCTCCTCATTCTGCGTGCGGCCCATACCAATCTTGATGCCGTGGTTGATGCAGGGTGCGTAGCAGATGATGAGCGACGGGCCGTGGTAGGCCTCGGCCTCCTTGATGACGTTGAAGTATTGGGCCTGGCTGGCGCCCATGGCCACCTGCGCCACATAGACGTAGCCGTAGCTCTTGGCAATCATGCCGAGGTCTTTCTTGCGAATCTTCTTACCGGAGGTGGCGAACTTGGCGACAGCACCTGCGGGAGTAGCCTTCGAGGACTGTCCACCGGTGTTGGAGTACACCTCGGTGTCCACCACGACGACGTTCACGTCCTCGCCGCTGGCCAGCACGTGGTCGAGGCCGCCGAATCCGATATCATAGCCCCAGCCGTCGCCGCCGAAGATCCACTGGCTCTTCTTGACGAGGCTGTGACGGAGCTCGAGGAGCTGCTTGCAGATGTCGCAGCCGCACTTCTCCATCAGCGGGATGAGCTTGTCGGCGATTTCCTTGGTCTTGAGGGTGCACTCGCGGTTGTCAATCCACTCGGTGAAGAGGGCCTTGATTTCGGCGCTGCAGCAGTCGCAGGCGAGGCCTTCCTTCATGATGCGCTCCACGCGGTCGCGCATCTGACGAGTGGCGGTGGCCATGCCGAGGCCGAATTCGGCGTTGTCCTCAAAGAGCGAGTTGGCCCAAGCGGGACCGAAGCCGCTGCGGTAGTTCTTGCAATAGGGGGTGGCAGGAGCCGAGCCGCCGTAAATGGAGGAGCAGCCCGTAGCGTTGGCCACCATCATCTGCTCGCCGAAGAGCTGGGTGATGCACTTGAGGTACGGGGTCTCGCCGCAGCCGGCGCAGGCGCCGCTGAACTCGAACAGAGGCTGTGCGAACTGGCTGTTCTTGACGTTGGCCTTCTTGTCGATGAGGTTGTCCTTGTAGGCGACCTTCTTCTGGGCATACTCCCAGTTGGCGGCCTCGCCGAGCTGACCCTCGAAGGGTTTCATGACGAGAGCCTTCTCCTTAGCCGGGCAGATATCGGCGCAGTTGCCGCAGCCGGTGCAGTCCATCACGCTAACCTGCATGCGGAAGTGCATGCCGGCGAGCTCCTTGGGCATCTTGACGTCGATGGCCTTCATCGAGGCGGGAGCGTTCTTCAGTTCCTCGTCGGTCATCACACAGGGGCGGATGGCGGCGTGGGGGCAAACCAGCGAGCACTGGTTGCACTGGATGCAGTTCTCGCTGACCCATTCGGGCACGACGGTGGCCACGCCACGCTTCTCATACTCGGTGGTGCCGGCAGGGAAGGTGCCGTCCTCATAGCCAGCGAAGGCGGAGACGGGCAGGTCGTTGCCGCACTGTGCCACCATCGGGCGCATCACCTTGGCGATGAACTCGGGGTCGCCCTCGTGTTTCTCGACTGCGAAGTCGGTGCTGCAAGGCAGGTTGGCCCACTCGGCGGGGATGTCAATCTTGGTGATTTCACCACCGCGGTCAACAGCGGCGTAGTTCTTGTTGACCACGTCCTCACCCTTGCGGCCGTAGCTCTTGACGATGAATTTCTTCATCTGCTCGACGGCGAGGTCGTAAGGAATAACCTCAGAGATCTTGAAGAAGGCACTCTGGAGGATGGTGTTGGTACGGTTGCCGAGGCCGATTTCGCCGGCAATCTTGGTGGCGTCGATGATGTACATCGTGATGTGGTGCAGGGCCAGGTACTTCTTCACGAAGTCGGGCAGCTGGGCCTTGGTCTCCTCAACCGTCCAGGGGCTGTTGTAGAGGAAGGTGCCGTTGTCCTTCAGGCCGCGCAGGCAGTCGTATTTGCGCAGATAGCTGGGCACATGGACGGCCACGAAGTCGGGGGTGCCGACCAGGTAGGGAGCGGGCAGGGGGTTGTCGCCGAAGCGCAGGTGCGAGCAGGTGTAGCCGCCCGATTTCTTCGAGTCGTAGTCGAAGTAGGCCTGGCTGTACTTGTTGGTGTTGTCGCCGATAATCTTGATGCTGTTCTTGTTGGCACCCACGGTACCGTCGGCGCCGAGGCCGTAGAAGCGGGCCTCGAAGGTGCCCTTGGGCAGGATGGAGATTTCGGGCAGGATGGGCAGCGAGCGGAAGGTCACGTCGTCGACGATGCCGATGGTGAACTGGTTCTTCTTCTCGCCCTCCATATTGTTGAACACGGAGATAATCTGTGCGGGAGTGGTGTCCTTGCTGGAGAGACCGTAGCGACCGCCGATGATGTTGACGTTGGCATTGCCCTTGAAGGCTTCGACGATGTCGAGGTACAGGGGATCGCCGTTGGCGCCGGGCTCCTTGGTGCGGTCGAGGACGCAGAGGGTCTTCACGCTCTTGGGCATGACGGCCATCAGGTGCTTCACGCTGAAGGGGCGATAGAGGTGGACGGTGATGCAGCCGGTCTTCTTGCCCTGGGCGTTGAGGTAATCGACGACGGTCTTCACGGTCTCGGTCACCGAACCCATAGCCACGATGACGTTGTCGGCATCGGCGGCACCGTAGTAGGTGAAGGGGGCGTAGTTGCGGCCGGTCAACTTGCTGATCTCAGCCATGTATTTGGCAACGATGTCGGGCAGAGCATCGTAGTACTTGTTCTGCAGTTCGCGGGTCTGGAAGTAGACGTCGCTGTTCTGGGCGGTACCGCGGGTCACGTTGTGCTCGGGGTTGAGGGCGTTCTCGCGGAAAGCCTTGAGGGCCTTCTGGTCGACGAGCGGACGCAGGTCTTCCATATCCCAAGCCTCGATTTTCTGGATTTCGTGGCTGGTGCGGAAACCGTCGAAGAAGTTGAGGAAGGGCACGCGGCCGGTGAGGGCGCTGAGGTGTGCCACAGGGGCGAGGTCCATCACTTCCTGCACCGAGCTCTCGGCGAGGAGGGCGAAGCCGGTCTGGCGGGCGCTCATCACGTCGGCGTGGTCGCCGAAGATGGAGAGGGCCTGGGCAGCCAGGGCGCGGGCCGAGACGTGGAACACGCCGGGCAGCAGTTCGCCGGCGATCTTGTACATATTCGGGATCATCAGCAGGAGACCCTGGGAGGCGGTGTAGGTGGTGGTGAGAGCACCAGCCTGGAGAGAGCCGTGCACAGCGCCAGCAGCACCGGCCTCACTCTGCATCTCGACGACCTTCACGGTCTCGCCGAAGAGGTTCTTGCGGCCAGCAGCGGCCCATTCGTCGATATACTCGGCCATGGGGCTGGACGGGGTGATGGGGTAGATAGCTGCTACCTCGCTGAACATGTAGGCAACATGTGCTGCAGCGCAGTTACCGTCGCATGTCATAAACTTTTTTTCTTTTGCCATAATTGCTTAAACATTTAAGGATTAATTATTTATTATAACTTTCATTCAACGTGTGAAACTACAAAGATACAAAAAATATTTTGACAGGCAAATAAAAAATGTAACAATTCTGGTTTTCAATGGGTAATCAGTTATCAGTACAATATTCACGCCGATGTTGCGTTAATGAAACATGAAGAATGAGAGGAAACAAATTGAGGTGGTAGCAGCCATCATACATGATGCCGAAGGACGCATCTTCGCCACGCAGCGAGGATATGGCGAGTGGGAAGGCTGGTGGGAGTTCCCCGGCGGAAAGATAGAACCTGGAGAAAGCCCCGAAGAGGCGCTGCAGCGCGAGATATGGGAAGAGTTGGAGACACGTATCGTCATTGAGCGGCTGGTGACCACCGTGGAGTGGGATTACCCGAAGTTCCACCTCAAGATGCATTGCTACTGGTGCCATGTGGAGAGCGGCTCGCTGATTCTGAAAGAGCATGAGGCCGCCCGCTGGCTAGCGAAAGACGAGCTGGAGAGCGTGAAGTGGCTCCCCGCCGACCTGCAGATTCTGGAGAAGATTCGAAACTTAAAATGACAAAATATGAAACTCAGTAACGATATCATCACCATCGAGGTAGCAGAACACGGAGCCGAACTGGTGAGCCTCCAAAAAGGCGGTCGCGAATACCTATGGACGGGCGATGCCGCCTATTGGAACCGCCATGCTCCGATACTCTTCCCAGCCGTGGGGAAACCCTACAACAACGAACTGCATGTCGACGGTAAAATCTATCCCATGAAGCAGCACGGCTTCGCGCGCGACAGTGAGTTCGAGATTATCGGCGACGGGCGACTGAGAATAAAGGAAAGCGACCTGAGTGCCGGTTACCCTTATCGGTTAGGTCTGGATGTATGCTATCGTTTGGAGAGTAGCGCGGTTGAGGTGGTGTGGACGGTAAGGAATCTTGAGGACAAGGAGGCATATTTTCAAATTGGCGCCCACCCAGGATTTCTGTTGCCCGACTATCATGCCGAGGATAAACTGCATGGCTCCCTGCGCTATTACGACCGTGGGGGAAATCTCATAAACCCCGTCATTGTCAATGGCCTTGAGGATGGCAACCGCGTACCATTAGCGGATGGAGATGTCCGCGTCCCCAGCGAGATGCCCATCGAAGTTGATACATTCGCACACGATGCCTTGATGTTTGAAGGAGGTCAGATAACTAAAGCCATACTCTGCGACAAGGAGGGAAACAAGGTGCTTGGGGTCAGCTGCCCGCAAGCTGAAGCCTATGGCATCTGGGCACCCCATAAACCCGGCTGTCCCTTCGTCTGCCTCGAGCCCTGGTGCGGCATCTGCGACCCTCATGGTTTCACCGACGATATCAGTCGTCGTCAGTATATCCATCGTTTGGCTCCGAAGGAGACCTACAACTTCACTTACACCATAGAGGTATACCCATAGTAAACTGCCGCTACCAGTTGTACAAGCAGGAGGGCGGGTACCCTGTAGAAGCACAGCCACGGAGATGTGTCAATGGCTGTGTTTTGCCTTATACCTGTCTATTCCGTAAAAGATGAAGACCAACAGATTGATGGCGAAAAAATTGAGCAGCAGGCGCATCATAGCAGACCTGTTTCTTTCATCATCCGCCGGTAGTAATTGGCTTTCTCGGCGAGCGGCATGGGGTAGGCGCGCGAGGAGGAGGGCATACGCCAGAGACGCATGGGGCGTTCGGCAATGGTGAACTCATTGTAGGTGCCCATCTGAGGGACGGGAACACCATAGTCTTCTGTCAGCACGGAGAAACTTTTCTGACCTGTGCAAACAATATCATGGCACTGTGGAATCTTTGAGAGCAGTGCAGGGATATCTGTCTTCTCGACGATTTGAAGGTCTTTGTCGGAGGCATTGCCACTGAGGCGGCGGACGGTACTGGCGGTGTCGAAAATGGCGATACCACACTCTTCCAGTAAGACTTTAATGTCTTCCTTGCGGAATGTCTTATGCTCCGCATCCACCAGCCGCTGGCTATCGTCGAAAAACACCAGCCCGAAAATCTCCCACATCATATTTGTCCTGTTGGGGTAGAAAAAGTCCATGCACCAACGCTTTCTTGGTGGCGGGAAGCTGCCGAGCATCAGCAACCGAGCATTAGGTGGCAGGAATGGTTGCAACGGATGGCGTTCTATCTCTGGCTGGTTTTTCTCCATTTTTCAAAGTGTTATTTCGACATAAAACAAAGGTCGGCAAGGCGAAAGTTAGCCTTTACACTAACTACCTATAAACCACTTACCAACGCCTTATCAACTCCTAACCAACTCCTACCACGGTAGGAGTTGGTAGGGTGATGATAGGGTGTTGGTAGCATGATCATATGATTAAATCCGCAAGTGTTCCTTTGGTGGCACGGAGGAGGTCGGCTGGTGCCAGACAGAATTGTAGCCCCCGCTGACCAGCGCTACAAAAAACAGTTTCATAGTTGGTAAGCGACTGGTGGAACCATGTGGGCAGGGGTTTCTTCATGCCTATGGGCGAGCAGCCGCCACGGATATAACCCGTCAGGGGCAGCAGCTCTTTGACGTGGATCATCTCCACCTTCTTGTTACCAGTTACCTTGGCGGCCTTTTTGAGGTCTACTTCCTCGGCACCCGGGATGACACAGACGAACAATCCCGTCTTGTCGCCCCGCAGCACCAGCGTCTTGAAGATGCGCTCGATAGGTTCGCCCAGCACCTCGGCGGTATGCTCGGCACCGAGATGCTCCTCGTCCACCTCGTAAGGGATAAGTTCGTAGGCAATCTTCAGCTGGTCGAGCAGTCGCGCTGCGTTTGTCTTTTTCGTTTTGTCTGCCATCAGGCCTCCTTCCAGTTAAAGTTTTCTTCGCCGGCGGCGATTTCAAAATGGTATTTGGCGATGCCAAGATCCATCTTTCCGTAGCCAATTAGCGTGAATCGGGCACGGGCGACAACGGTATGGTCGTCCACCAGTTCAAACTCAAACTTCTGCTGATTCACGGCCGTAGGAGCTAAAAGAACTGCCTCCATGCCGTTCTTAAACCAATCGGGCAGTGGTATATTGGCCTTGATGAATTTCTCCATTGGCCGCATCGGATGCTGCACACCTTGGTTGGCGCCGTAGCCGAGGGCGATGACGCAGTGCAGTTTCTCGCCGTCGGCAATTGTATAATGGTCGGGCTGTTTTCTAAAAGAGAGTCCCACCCAGCAACTGTTTAGCCCCAGTGTCTGCGCCAGCAGCACCAGTCGTTCGCCGTAGTAGCCAATGGCCTCATCGGCCCCCTTGGGACCCACCATCGCGAGGTAATTGCTCACCCCGCTGAACTTGCCGTACTTAGCCATTCCGCCAGCAAAGGCTTTCGGCTCGTCGGTGACCATCTGTATATGCAACTTGCCCTCCCGATTGCTGAGAGCAATCTCCTCATTGAGACGCCTGATAATCTCCGCCTCCAAAGGCTTTTCTATATATTGTCGCACCGAATGCCGCGCGACGATGGCTTCCTGTAGTGTCATATCATCTTTTTTACAGTCCTCTTGTTTTTCGAGGTGCGGTAGAAATGACCGCATTACGGGAACGAACCAGAGGTTTATTGTTTACGTGTTTAACTGCTTGAGTGCTTGATTGGGTTGTTTTCTTCTTGGTGGTCGTCGTGGTTTTTGTGGTGGGAGTGTTTGAAGGTTCCTTGTTTGAAGGGGTAGCCGGTGAGGTGCTTGTGGGACGCTCGTAATCCGTCGGGGTGTAGTTGCCGCGAGAACGCTTGTAGTTGGTCATCGAGTTCACACGGCTGATGCGCGACGAGAGGTTGTGTCCGCCGGTGGTCAGCAGGTCGTTGTAAGTAATGATAAGCGACGAAGTCTTCATATAGCGGCCGGTGTTGCCCGACAGGTTGGAGGCGAAATAGTTCTTCACGTTGGCGAGATCCATCCCTAATAGGTCGAGATTGTTCTTGCCCACCTCGCGCATCAGTTGATTGACTTTTCGTGCCCGCAAATAGGTGTTATAACCTTCTCGGTCGCGAAGGGTCATCCCTCGGGGATAAGAGAGGTATTTGGCCAGCTTCTTGAACTGCTCTTCCGAGAGCCCACAAAGCATCGCCTTCACCTCCTGAAACCCCCGACTGATATTGGCTTGGGTGTTGCGATGCACATCCCGATAGATGTTGTCTATATTTTCCTCAGTATACGAGAAATTATGCGCCTGCTCGTTTTCTCGCAGCTGCTTGTCCACTTGCTCCTTTTGATAGCTACAGAAACTGCGCTGCGAAAGGCTGTCGGACAACTGGGAAATCTCCTCCCCACTCAGCCCTTTGAGGATTCCCAACAGATTCATCGTAGGCTTGTATAGCAGGAAGGGCTTATTCTTCGGGAACGAGGGATAGGTGTTGCCCGAATAACTGATGTTGTTGTCGATAAAGAGTTGGTAGAGGGCAGTATATTGCACCACACGGGCGAGGTCGGTGTTTCCGAGGGTAGCGAAGTAATGGTAGGCCTGACTCTCGTAGCGGTAGCCTATCGACTGGCTTCGCTCCTGCGAATTGAAATAGCTCACCGGTAGCGACCCCGTGCGACCTAACGTATAAATGGTGTATCCCTCGCGGTCGATGGCATACATAGCCCCTGCGGTGTTCCAGTTGTACACCAGTTCGTTCAATCCCAATTTCTTGAATAGCGGTTTGTCGAAGGGATAATATCCAGGTTCGGGATAACGGTAGTAGCCTTCCTGGATGGTACCACGCTCCGACCAGTCTTTCAGCAGCACGTCGGTGATGGTCATTAGGTCGCCAAACTCAGTATTCTCTAACTCTTTGCTCAGGTAGGTGGGACACCAGTCGCGGCCATTGTTCATCTTGCCGGCCATCAGGTCATTGATGTCCAAGCTCTGCGACAGTTCCTTCTCGGTGGTGGAGGCTAACAGCAGGATGCTCTCAATCTGCAACGGCGGCAGTTCATATAACGGTGACTGGCGTTCGCGGCCGATAATGACCAGCGTGCTGCTGTCGGCCAAAGCCCCCAGAATCAAGTCGGCATCGAGCGTAAACTGCCGAATATCTCCCATCTGCGGAGCAAGGTCGGAGTTTTTGGCAATGGCCCACGCCACAAAGCCTGGCTGTTGGCTGAAGTAGACACCGCGAGCCTTCGAAGAGAACATATCAGCAACAGTCAGCACGGTGTTGGTGTCATTGAGGCGGATAAACCCCTCCCCTTCTTCCATGAACCAGGTATTGAACTCATTGAGGGTAATCTGATAATCGATATTCTCTTTGGCGAAATAATGGCGTTTATGCTCCGCTGGCAGCGGCATCACAGTAGGCTTGTATTCGCTGAGAAAGAGTTCGCGGTTCAGCCTTCGTATCAATTTGTCACAATTCTCTTGGGTAGCATTGCCAAGCAGGAGAATTATGTCAGTCGTATAGCCGTCGTAGCCGATGGGGTGTTTCCTCAACTCTGTCTTATGAGTGAACTGAGTGAAGATGGGGGCAATGGAGTCGGTTTCAAAATGCGGTGGGAGGTCGCTCAGCAAGATCATACGGCTGCTGTCGGCAAACGAAGCCATACCGAGGGTCTGGTAATGGAAACGGAATTTCTTCCGGAAGTCCTCGTAGATGGAGTCGGCTGCCAGCGCTGCCGCACAGCCCTCAATCTCCACATCCTGATTAGGGATGTATTCATAGTCAAACAGCCGCGCACTCCCGCGTCTCACCTCCTCCCCTATTGGTGTACGTGTCAGGAGGAAGAAGACAACGGCAGCAATGGCTACAATCACTGTCAGCCAGAATATCGGGCGTTTGATTTTCATACGATGGTATAAAATAGTCGGACCGACAGATCCTGTGTGTCGATCCGACTATTTGTATAAAAGAGTCTCTTAGCCTTCGATTTCCTTGCGGACTTTCTTAAAGGCCTCAATGCATTTATCGAGGTGCTCGTGCTCGTGGGCAGCGCTAATCTGCACGCGGATGCGGGCCTGGCCTTTCGGCACGACGGGATAGTAGAAACCGGTGACGAAGATACCCTCTTCCTGCATCTTGGCGGCATATTGCTGGCTCTTGGCGGCGTCGTAGATCATGACGGCGCAGATGGCGCTCTCGCTGGGCTTGCAGTCGAAACCTTCCTCCTTCATGCGGCGCAGGAAGTAGTCGGTGTTCTCGTGCAGTTTGTCCTGCAGGGCGTTGGTCTCGCTCATGAGCTCGAACATGCGGATGCCAGCGGCCACGAGGCCGGGAGCCATGCTATTGGAGAAGAGGTAGGGACGGCTGCGCTGACGCAGCATGTCGATGATTTCCTTCTTACCAGTGGTGAAACCGCCCATGGCGCCACCAAAGGCTTTTCCTAAAGTGCCGGTGAGGATTTCAATCTTGCCACGCAGGTTGTAGCGCTCGGTGACACCACGACCAGTCTTGCCGACCACGCCGGCAGAGTGGCTCTCGTCGACCATCACCATGGCGTCGTACTTGTTGGCGAGCTCATAAATCTTGTCCAGCGGGCAGACGTTGCCGTCCATGGAGAAGACGCCGTCGGTGACGATGATGCGGAAGCGGTTCTTCTGGGCTGCTTTAAGCTGCTCCTCGAGGTCGGCCATGTCAGCGTTGGCGTAGCGGTAGCGCTGGGCCTTGCAGAGACGCACACCGTCGATGATGGAGGCGTGGTTCAGAGCGTCGCTGATGATGGCATCCTCTTCGGTGAGCAGGGGCTCGAAGACACCGCCGTTGGCGTCGAAGCAGGCTGCGTAAAGGATGGTATCCTCGGTACCGAAGAACTCGGCGATTTTCTTCTCAAGCTGCTTGTGGAGATCCTGACAGCCACAGATGAAGCGCACAGAGGCCATGCCGTAGCCGCGGGCGTCCATACCCTTCTTGGCAGCCTCGATAAGCTCGGGGTTGTCGGCCAATCCAAGGTAGTTGTTGGCGCAGAAGTTGAGGCACTTCTTGCCCTTCACCATAATTTCGGCGCCCTGGGGACTCTCGATGATGCGTTCGTGTTTGTAAAGACCGGCAGCCTCGATGTCGGCCAACTCTTTCTGCAAATGCTGTTGGAATTTAGTGTACATAATTACAATATTTTATGTTATTATTTTTTATTATTCCGACGTTGTTACAGCCTACAAAAATACAAAAAAAACTTGACGCTGCAAAAAAAAATTTATGCTCACATACGCACTTCGGTGCCCCACATGAGTTTGTCGCGGATGGCGGAGAAGAAGTTCTGTGAACTGATGCGGATAAGCTTGATAGTAAAGGGAGCGCGGCAGAGGTCAATGGTGGTGCCGCCCTGCAGAATGTGGCGGTGGGAATCAATGCCGAGGGTGAACTCCTCGCCCTCGATACGGAGGCTGATACGTGCGGTATCGGGAATGATGATGGGACGAAGGGTGAGTGTGTGGGCGGAGATGGGGGTAATGGCGAAACACCGCGAGGTGGGAGTGAGGATGGGGCCACCGCAGGAGAGGGAATAGGCGGTGGATCCTGTAGGTGTGGCCACGATGACACCATCACCGGCATAGGTGGCCACATAGTCGTCGTCCACGAAGACCTGCGTGCGCAGCAAGGAGCCCTCTTCGCGACGATGGATGAACACTTCGTTCAATGCGAATTGAATGCTTGAATGCTTAAATGCCTGAATGTCTGAGTGGGTAGAATCAAGTTGGAGAAGGGTGCGTTCTTCGACGGAAAAACGGCCTTCTAAGAGCTCCTGGACAAGGAGGCCTACGTTTTCCTTACCCACGGTGGTAAGGAAGCCCAGATGGCCGAAATTGATGCCTACAATGGGGATGTTCGAATATGCGATTGCCTGATTGCTGGAGTGGGTGAGGAGCTGGACGGCAGAGAGCAATGTGCCGTCGCCGCCGACAGAGAAGAGATAGTCGTAGCCGGCGATACTGTCGCTTTCATGCACGGTGGTGACGGCGACACCGCAGCGCTGTAACTCGGCAATGAGTTGTTCGAGTGCCGAAGTGTCAGCAGGGTCGATATGACGGTAGAAAAGGGCAATCTTCATAAAAGTTAAGGGTTATAGGTTATAGACATTGTAAGTTATTTAATGACGAGGACGGTACCGGTGTGGGTTTTGATGATATTGTTGTTGTAATGGCAGCGGATGGCATAGGTGTATACCCCCTGGGGAGTGGAGGTGGTAGGGAGCCACCCCTCGGCAGGGTTGGCTGTACTGTAAACCAAGATACCCTGTCGATTATAAATATGCATCTCGAAAAGGTCGCCCTTGAGTCCACGGAACTGTGGAAGGAAAGTATTGTTATCGGGGTCTCCTACAATGATGATGTTAGGAATAGCGGCAGCAGGTGGCATCGGGTCGGGAGTGACAACACATAGAGTGGAAGAGTATTTCTCATTCATGTCACAGGCATCAGTGACAGAAAGACGATAGCAGTAAAGGGAGTCAAATGGGTTAATATCATAATCGACGTAGGTGTCGAGTGGAAATGGAAGTGTAGCAATTGCCCTCCAAGGGCTATCGTCAATACTGCGCCAGAGCGTGTAATGATCGGTATGATAGGAGGTGTCTGAATCAAAAGAGAGTTGAATGCTGGTTGTAAGACTGTCGTAGTCGGCAGACGTGATGTGTATGAAAGCGGCTGAATCGACAGTGAGACGCTCCACCGCAACGATATTGGATTGTGAGACAAGTCGCCCTCCGCTGAGGGTATCGGGGAAACCCACAGCATGCACTTTGAGCCACACGCGAGTGACATTTTCCTCAATCTCAAAATGGTAGGCATAAGGACCCGTGCTATCGATGCTGTTGACAACAGAAAAGTTTTCTTCAATGGGTTCTTGTTTGACCCATAACTGATAGATAGCGACCCCGCCAGGCATTCCAATATAAGGAGTCCATGTGGCTGAGACTTCGGTGGAACATTGCGGCACAGAAGCGGTGAGGACGATATTTCCAAAAGAAGGCGTCAGCGAGCTGACATTGTAGGCGCTGTCAAATACATGAATCCTATAAGTGTGTTGCTCTTGTGGGTTGTGATCAACGCAAATATAGCCTCTATTATTGCGACCAAAGACAGTGTCGTAGTCAAGACAAGGGCTTCCTGGATTCCCCGTGCAGATATGATAACCCATGGCGTGGGTGTCGGCACTGGGAGTCCACGAGAGGACAATCTGCTGTGAAGGATCGACAACGGTGGCCAGCCAGCGGGTGACGGGGGCTACGGTGTCTTGGGCAAAAAGGGAAGTGAAAAATGAAAAATGAAAAATGAAAAATAGGCTGCCACAGAATATCTGCGCAAACACATTTTTGATTCTTATTTTTTCATTCTTCATTTTTTAGAAGCTTTGCAATGCAACCAGTTCGGAGTAGCGGCCATGGATATTCATCAGTTCAGCATGGGTGCCTTGCTCGACGATGCGGCCGTGATCGAGAACGACAATGTTGTCAGCGTTAACGATGGTGGAGAGACGGTGGGCAATGACGATGGCCGTACGGTCGCGCAGCACCTCGTTAAGGGTGGCCTGAAGGAGACGCTCGTTCTCGGTGTCGAGCGCCGAAGTGGCCTCGTCGAGGATGAGAAGGTCGGGATTAAGGAGCAGCGCACGGGCAATACTGATACGCTGCCGTTGGCCACCGGAGAGGAGGCTTCCGCCTTCACCAAGGGAGGTCTGATAGCCCTGCGGAAGGCCAAGGATGAAGTCGTGTGCCTGTGCCGCTTTTGCGGCATTGACGATTTCATCCTGCGTGGCATCAGGGCGGCCGAAGGCGATGTTGGCAGCCACCGTGTCGTTGAAAAGGAGTGTATCCTGCGCCACCACACCGATGCGGCTGCGTAGGGCGGAAAGTGACATACCGTTGATATTAACCCCTTCGAGCAGTATCTGCCCTTCAGTGCAGGGATAGAAGCGGCAGAGGAGGTCGGCAATGGTGGACTTACCACTACCGGAAGAGCCGACAAGCGCCAGCGTTGTTCCTCGTGGAACATCGATGTTGATGTCGTGAAGAACCTCTGTGCCAGGATTGTAGGAAAAAGAGACGTGGCGAAGGGAGAGGGCAAAAGATTCTGACTTCTCAGAATTATCTGAATATTCAGAAAAATCGGTTTTTTCAGAGGGCTCGCCGAGAAATTGCTCGATGCGGTCGGCACAGGCGCGGCCTTTCTTAATTTGGGAGAAGGCTGTGGAGAGGTCTTTTGCGGGGGGTATCATCAACACAAAGAGCATCACATAGGAGATGAAGAGCTCGGAGGTGAGTCCTTGGTCGCCGTTGAAGACCAGCCAGGCACCAAAAAGGAGGATGCCGATGACGATGACATTACCCAAGAAATCGCTGACAGGCGATGCCGCATCCACCCTGCGGAACATGTGGAACCGACGACGTGTGTATTCGCGATTGTATTCGCGGAAACGCTTGTTGGAGAAATCGATGGCTGTGTAAGCCTTGATGACTTTCAGGCCTCCGATGGCTTCGTCAGTAAGCGAGATAAGGTGGGCATTCATCTCCTGCACCACCTTCGACGCCTGCTTAAGTTTGCGCGAGATGCCGGAGATGACGAAAGCGACTATCGGCAGCATGCAGAGCACAAATAGCGTGAGTTTGACGTTGAGGTAAAGGAGCATGGAAAGATAGAGAAGCATCGAGATGGCGGCCGTGAGGAGCATCTGGATGGAGTTGAGGATGCCTTCCTCATATTCAACCATATCACTGCTGAAACGCGCCATCACGTCGCCCTTGCGGTGCCGGTCGTAGTAACTCACCGGCAAACGCAGCATCTTATGGAACAACTTATTGCGTAGGTCGCGGATGACGTTGCTGCGAATCACGGCAATCTGGATGGTGGAGAGGTAGGAGAAGACATTCTTCAGCGCATAAAGCACAAAAATGATGGCAGAGAAAAGATGCAGAGCGTTGAGCTTGCCATAAGAGATAAGCCAGACATAGAGCGAGTCGAGCCACTGCGCAACGAGGTTGCCCGATGTCACCGCAACACCCTCGCCGGTACCGAAGAGGATTCGCAGGAAGTCGGCCACCGATAACGCTGTGGCCATAGTGAACACCACGCTGAGCACTACGAACAAACCATACAGGGCACAGCGTACACCGTAGGGTTTGAGTTGTCTCAGGGTGAAGTTCTTCTTCATGTTTACAGGTTATAGAGAATAACCAATGTAGTTGTGGGGGGTAATCTTTTTCAGGCGCTCCTTAATGTCCGGGGTCACGTCGAGGGTCTCAACGAAGGCGGCGATAGTTTCAGAGGTGACTTTCTCGTTGGTACGGGTGAGCTGCTTCAAGGCCTCATAGGGGTTGGGGTAACCTACGCTGCGCAAGATGGTCTGGATGGCTTCCGCCACCACCGCCCAGTTGTTTTCTAAGTCGCGATAGAGAGCCTGCTCGTTGAGGAGCAACTTGCCTAAGCCTTTCTCCAACGAGGCAATGGAAATCATCGTGTGAGCGATGGGCACACCGATATTGCGGCTGACGGTGCTGTCGGTGAGGTCGCGCTGCATGCGGCTGATGGGCAGTTTATGACTGAGGTGCTCGAAGATGGCATTGGCCAGACCTAAATTGCCTTCGGCATTCTCGAAGTCAATGGGGTTCACCTTATGCGGCATGGCGCTGGAACCCACCTCGCCGGCTTTGATTTTTTGCTTGAAGTATTCCATCGAGACATATGTCCACACATCGCGGCAGAGGTCGACGAGGATGACGTTAATGCGCTTGCATGCATCGAACCAGGCGGCCATCATGTCGTAATTCTCAATCTGGGTGGTGAGCTGCTGACGCTCGAGGCCGAGATGATTCTTCACAAAGTCGTTGCCGAAAGCGCGCCAGTCAACCTCTGGGAAGGCGGCCAGATGGGCATTGTAGTTGCCTGTGGCACCACCAAACTTAGCAGTGAAAGGAATTCGCTCGAGCTCCTCTATCTGACGGCGCAGACGGTAGGCAAAAACACCCCATTCCTTGCCCAGTGTAGTGGGCGAAGCGGGCTGTCCGTGGGTATGGGCCAGCATGGGGATATCCTTCCACTCGTTAGCACGCTCGTCAAGCAGTGCGAGAATCTTCTTGTAAGCGGGCAGCAGCACTTCATCGTGGCACTCCTTCATGCTCAACGGCACGGAAGTGTTGTTGATGTCCTGCGAGGTGAGGCCGAAATGGATAAACTCCTTGAGGTCGGAGAGGCCCATCTCATCGAACTTGCCCTTGAGAAAGTACTCCACAGCTTTCACATCGTGATTGGTCACCTTCTCGATGTCCTTGATGGCCTGTGCATCGTCGTCAGTGAAATTGCGGTAAATATCGCGCAAAGATTCGGCCTTCGAGGCAACAGCGGCCAACTGGGGACGCAGTTCCTTGAGGCGGTCACTGAGGGCAATGAAATATTCCACCTCTACTCGAACACGGTATTTTATCAGCGCCCCTTCAGAGAAATACTTAGCCAAGGGCTCACATTTGGAACGATAGCGCCCATCAATGGGCGAAACGGCATTCAAACTATTCATGGGTAACGGTTATAGTGTTTTATTTAAAAATTCGTATTTGTTGAGGACCTTCTCTATTTTTCGGTCGTTGCTGAGGTCGACGAGGGCCTGTGCGTACATGCCGTTGTGGGTATCGGTACCCATAAACTCTACCCAGCCGTTTTCCAGCATCTGGTAAGCACGACGCTTGGGTTCTTCCCCATAGAAGCCGCCCAGCGAGAGGGCGTTGATCTGGAAGAAGACCCCTTGGTTCTTCAGCTGCTCCATGCGGGAGCCCAGAATATTGAGGTAGGGGTAGCGTTCGGGGTGCGCCAGAATGATGTCGTAACCCTGCATCTGCAGGTCGAAAATCATCTCGTCACAGCCCATCATCTGCTGGTGCAGCGAGAATTCGACCAACAGGTATTTATCGGCGATCTTCATGAAACGGGGATTCTCCATACGGTTTCTGAAACCGCTGTCGATTCGGTATTCGCCGGCAACACCAGCCATCTCGATATCCACACCTTCTTCGACGGCTCGTAATTTCAAATTCTGATAGCGAAGGCGGATATCGTCTTCGTCGTTGTTAAAACGGGGATACTGGAAGTGGGGGGTGATGAACACCTTATTGAATCCCACAGTTTTCAGCGTATGGAGGCACTCAACGCTCTCCTCAAAGCATTTCGAGCCATCATCGACTTGCGGCACCAAATGGCAATGCATATCGGTACCCAAAGCTTCGAAGATGGGTCGCGGGGTGTGTTTTCTTTTGAAAAGGTTGAACATCTCTAACTTTGTTTAGTCAACTCGTCTGATTTCAGCACCCAGTTTGACCAGGCGCTTGTCGATGAACTGGTATCCGCGGTCAATCTGCTCGATGTTGTCAATGCGACTCTTCCCTTCAGCGCTGAGGGCGGCGATGAGCAGCGCCACACCTGCACGGATATCGGGCGAGGTCATACGTACTCCGCGCAGCTTGTGCTCACGGTCGAGTCCGATGACGGTGGCGCGGTGGGGGTCGCAGAGGATTATTTGGGCTCCCATGTCGATAAGCTTATCGACAAAGAACAGGCGACTCTCGAACATCTTCTGGTGGATAAGCACACTTCCTTTGGCCTGCGTGGCTACCACGAGGGCAATAGAGATGAGGTCGGGTGTGAATCCAGGCCACGGAGCATCGGCGACGGTCATGATACTGCCGTCCATGAAGCGTTCAATCTCATAGTGCTCCTGCGCGGGGACATAGAGGTCGTCCCCACGCTGCCACACCTCGATACCCAGCCGGCGGAACACCTGCGGGATGAGGCCCAGATGTTGCACTTGGGCGTTCTTGATGGTGATGTCGCCCTCGGTCATTGCGGCCATACCGATGAACGAGCCCACCTCAATCATATCGGGCAGCAGTCGATGGCTGCATCCATGGAGCTCTTTGACCCCGCGAATGGTGAGCAGGTTGCTCCCTACGCCACTGATGCGGGCACCCATGCTGTTGAGCATATTACAGAGCTGGTAGACATAAGGCTCGCAGGCGGCATTCATGATGGTGGTGGTGCCACGGGCCAGCACAGCGGTCATGATGATATTGGCGGTACCGGTGACGGAGGCCTCGTCGAGCAGCATATAGCAACCCTTAAGCTTCTTGGCATTGACCAAATAGGCACCACGTTTGTACTCTACGGTGGCGCCGAGACGTTCCATGCCGATGAAATGGGTGTCTAAACGGCGGCGGCCAATTTTGTCGCCACCAGGTTGCGGAACGACGGCTTGTCCATAACGCGAAAGCAGCGGACCCACAAGCATGATGCTGCCACGAAGGGCTCCGGCCTGCTCGCGGAACTGCGGACTCTGCAGCACCTCGAGGTTCACCTGGTCGGCCTGGAATTCGAAGGTGCGGCCACTCTCGCAGGCCGACGGCACATCCTCGCGCACATTGACGCCGAGGAGTTTCAGCAGGTCGATGAGCTTGTTGACATCGCGGATGTCGGGCACATGCTCGATGCGTACCTTCTCGGAGGTCAGCAACACGGCACAGAGCACCTGCAGGGCCTCGTTCTTGGCTCCCTGCGGCACAATCTCGCCCTTCAGCTTGTGACCTCCTATGATTTCAAAACTGCTCATTTTTTCTTCTTTTTCTTTTTCTTGGCGTTGCTCTCTTTCTTGGCGGCAACGGCGGCCATTGCGTCAATGTAGAGCTTCGTATCGTGGAACTCAAAGTCGGCCGGAAGCGTGATGCGGCCGCTGGAGAGCTCTGTGAGCTGCTCACGGATGAGGTCGTCATCCACCGAGTCGCGATTCCACTGCAGGTACTGCCGCTTCATGGTGTGGGCTATCTGCTGCGAAAGGACGCTCTTCTCCTCGCCTTCGGGCATCTCGGCAACGGCGCGGATCATATCCTCCAACGCCCGTCCGTAATGACGGTAGCGAATCTCGCTATCACTATAGTGCAAGGGCTGCGGCTTGAGAACCTCGGTCTCCTCGCGGTTGATAGGGTATGGACAATCCACATCGAGGTCGAATTCGGCCATCATCATCAGGTGATCCCATAGGATGCGACGATAGTCGGTACGCTCCTTCACCTTGGGGTTCACGAGGGCCATCGCGTCTACGATGAGGTTGGCCATCTGCGTGCGCTCAGTGCGATCCTCGATGGTTTTGGCGTAATCAATCATCTTGCATACATTACGCCCATAGTCGTTGATTGTTAATTTTTCTCGTTGAGTATTATATTCCACTTTACAATTTTCAATTTTCAATTCTTAATTCAAAATCCCCACGGACCGCTGTAGAGTTCCCATGAGGGAACGCCTATTCCGTAATAGGGATGGCCTAGCAGCCCGAGAGCACTGTTGCCGTAATGGTCATGCACGATATGGAAGTGCATCTCGAAGAGAGAGTGGTTGCTCAGCTCATAGGCAAAGCCTCCGCTGAAGGCGGTGAGGCTCATGTCGAGCGCTTCCCCCTGCGGGGTCCACAGCGGTTCGTACCAACCTCCCACATGCTGTATCGAGGCCCAGATGTTCAATCGCGGGTTCACCTGATAGCTCGCCGACGCGAAGCCACCCAGCAGACGCGTCCCTTGACGGCGCGGAGCATAGCTCCTCACAGGCATCTGCAACTCATAGCCCGGCAGCAGCGATCCCACCGTAGCGAAACCGCCACGAAGAGTCAGACGCTCACTGGCGCGGTACTCCACACGGGGAGCCGTCCAGAACAGCGCATTCGTCTTGCCCCAGCCACTACCTATGGTAACACCCGTCGACAGATGGAAATTCCACCGCGAGGTGTCGCTTACCCCCACTTCCTTCCATTGAGCCGATAGGGTGAAACAAGCCGACAAAAGAGCCAAAACGATGATGACCTTCTTATGCATAACCTATTTCTAACGTGGAAATAGAAATATTATTGCGCGATTGTAAAAAATATATTTCCCACAAACACGCTCTTCTCCCCAAAAAGATTGTTTCTGAAGGAGATTTCCCTCGTTCAGAGTTCCATGAGCTTGAGGAACGAGGCAGGAATGGGGGTTTCGAATTTCAGACGCTTGCCAGTGACGGGATGAGTGAAGCAGAGGCGGTAGGCGTGGAGGCAAAGACGGTTGACGGGAGAGAGGTCCTCCTTGTAGCCATACATCGGGTCGTGAACCACCGGATGCTGGAGGTCGCGCAGGTGGACACGAATCTGGTTGCGTCGGCCGGTATCAAGTTTCAGTTCCACGAGGCTATACCTACGCGATGTCTGCTTCACCTCGTAATGAGTGATGGCCAACTTGCCGCCATTGTCGGTGGGCGACGAGAGGACACAATACTCGCCATCGGTGAACCACGAGCGCACCTCTCCCCTACTCTTCTCCAGATGGCCCCATGCCACCGCCACATAACGACGGTCGAAGACCATTCCTTTCCAGTCCTCCTCGAATTTCTGAGAGACCTCCTTGCTTTTAGAGACCACCATCAGGCCACTGGTGTCGCGGTCGAGGCGATGGACGATATGGGCGTGACAGCGCTGGTGGCTGGCCTCGAGATACTGATTGAGCACCGTGATGACGGTCTTGTCGTTGGGGTGTTTGCTGTTGCTTAACAGACCCTCGTGCTTATTGACCACCAGTAGATGCTGGTCTTCGTAGACGATATCGAGGTCTCGCGGCCGCATACGGTCTTTGCCGGTGGCCTTCTCGATGGAGACTTTCATGCCTTTTTGTAGCGGGAAATTAAACTGCGACGTGCGGCGTCCGTCGACATAGACGTTATGGGCAAGCAACTCCTTCACCTTCGACTTGGAAGTCTCGGGAAAGCACTCAAAAAGGAACTCCAAAAGATTCTTCGGTTCACTAACAATATATTCGTTTTTCTTCATAAGTTAATGTTTCACGTGAAACATTGATTTTACTACGTTATCAACAATTCGGGTCGTACAAATCAACAATCTCGTAGGGGTTGCCGATGGCGTTGATAAATTTCAACATATTTTCCTTAGTTATCACCAGCGAGGCTCGATTGTCGTTGGGATGGAAACTCACTTTTTCGGCCTCCAAAAGGTGGCGGTCGACAAACAATGTCACCTCATGGTTCGCGTCGTTGACCAAGGTGAAGAGCGAGACACTTCCAGGCTTTACCCCGAGGTATTTCATCATCCTCTCAGGACTGGCGAAGCTGAGTTTCCCCTGGTGTAAACGATGTTCCATATCATGGATATCCATCGGGAAACGACTGTCCATGATGACCAGATAATGGCGGTTGCCTTTATGGTTGCGGAAGAAGAGGTTTTTGCAAAGTGTGGTTCCCTCGCCGCGGTAGAACTGCGCGGCAATCTCGATGGTCGGAGCCTCGGGATGCTCGTAGTAGTCGAACGCGATGTCCATGCGTTCCAGAGTTTCATATACTTGTGGTTGTCCTATCATAGTTCACAAATCTGTTTTGTCATTCTGTTTAAAGATAAGCACATAGTACGGGTCAGCGGTATCTGCTCGTTTTGATGTTCCCAAGGTGCCAAGATAAGAAAACGCCCTTCGGAACAGGCTTCGTAGTACTGATGGCCTGGCTTGCTGAAATTGTTGAAACCCCAAGGGGTAAGGAAGATGAGCGGCAGGTGCTCATCGAGGGTGGCACGCATGACGGCTTGTTCTCCTTCGGAGATGGCCGGCGACACCAGAATAGCCCCTTGTCGGGCCAACGTCAAGAAATGCTGCACACGCTCGGCTATCTGCTCCTTGGTCAGGCTGCGCGACAGCTGCACCTGCACTTTCTCAGGATTCTGAAGGAGGAAACGGTTGCCGATGGCAGCGTAGCTCTGTCCCGCCACCTCGATGCCGAAACGGACACGGAAGAAATCAGGGTGGGCACGTTTCACCGCCAAGCGACGAGGGTTGTCCTGCAGATAGGCTTTCCACTTATCGAGGGTACTGTAGTTGTGGAGAATCTTGTCGTTGTAGCCTTCCGCCCAAAAGATGGACTTTCCAAATGGCTGCGATTTAATCGCAGCGAACGAGAGAAGCCAGTTTCTAAAAACAACAGCCTTCCTCCTCCCCTCTTCGTCTCGTCCCTCTTCCTTCGTACGTTGCGTTTCCAACGCAACCCCCTCCCCTTCCAGCAGTCTCCTCAAAGCCCTGTTACAGCCCAACTTGAAGCCCTTGATTACCTGCCCCAAATGGTACTCTGTCTGCCCACTGACATAGAGGATGCCATGGAGATGGTCGGGCATCACCTGTTGGGAGACCATCGTAATCTGTGGATAATAACGAGGAATGCCTTCCCACTCCCTTGCCACCGCCTCTCCTAAAGGAGACAGCCTGATGCAGGCTTCATTTCCTTCACCTTCCAGTCGGCCCAATATGGGTATCCTCCCCGTTACCTCGAGCGTTATCATATAAAACCGCTTGGAACGATAGTCGTGTGTCTCGCTCCGGCGCTTCATTGACGGCTTTTTCTCGCCGGCAAAACGTTTCTTTTCTTCTATTTTCCTTCCATCAAGCATCTTTACATGCTCTCGTTTGAGGATGCAAAAATACGACTTTTTTTGATGCACTAAACTTTTTTTTCCTCATTTCATTTTTTTTTTTACCTTTGCACCATCAAATAATAACGGTAAGACAATATGAAAAAGTTTCTATTCTATGCCTTGTCATTAGGATTCCTGCTTCCGACGCATGCCCAGGACAGCGTTCCCTCCTACCACGTGGCCGACTTCCAAGTGATGTACGACGTGATGCGCAATAGACCCAACACCAGCGCCGAAATGCTCTTCCGCGACGGACACATTGCCTTCTCCCTTGATCTCGATATCTACCACCGTTATAGCAATAAACAAACAACCATCAGCGCCGATTTTGGCTATACTTATTTCTTCCGCTCTAAACTTGGCGGCTGGGGTATGCATGCCGGCTGGAACGGAGCCTACATACCCACCAACGCGATGCATGGGGATTATCTCCTAATCAACCACTACCTTTTTGGACCCGAATATATGGTATTCACTAAACGAGGGAATACCTTCAACTTCCGCTGGCTTGGAGGATGGAACTATTACCACAGTTCCGATAGGAGATTCCTATTATCTTTTCAGTTCGACTGGGATATTCCCAATCTATTCGGGCTACAGGGGCTCTCCTTCATGGGTGACTATGAATTCATGTTTGGACCGGAATATAGTTTCGGCGGTTACAAGATACTTCCATTTGCCTCTCACGGTGAGGTAACACTGCTATACAATACAGCTCGTCTCTTTGATGGAAAAGGAATTAATCATTGGCAGGGACGCAAAGGAATGGGATTATTCGTCAAACTGCTTTACACCGATAACTACCCGCTTGGATGGCACAGCGGCGACAATTACGAACTTAACTACGACGTAACCCTCACCCCTTGTCTGGGTATACGTTACGACTTCTAAACTTTACTTGATAATGCCCAGTTGGCGGCTCATGTCGAGCATGCGGACGATAGGGCGCTTGGCGGCCTCGATCATCTCGGGACTCATCAGGATTTCCGGCTGCTCGTCGCGAAGGCATTTATACAATTTCTCGAGGGTGTTGAGCTTCATATAAGCGCAATCGTCGCAGGCACAGCTCTTGTTGTCGCGCAAGGTGATGAACTCCTTACCGGGATTCTCTCTCTTCATCTCGTAGAGGATGCCCGTCTCGGTGGCGACGATGAACTTCTTGGCGTCGCTGGCCTTAATAAAGTTGAGCATCGCTTTGGTGGAGCCCACAAAGTCGGCCACCTTGAGGAGCGCGGGGTTGCACTCGGGATGGGCGATGACAGGAGCGTCGGGATATTCGGCCTTGAGCTGCAGCACAGTCTCCGCCTGCATGGCGTCGTGAACAGTGCAGACACCGTTCCAGAGCAACATCTGGCGGCCTGTCACCTGGTTGATATAGCCGCCGAGGTTCTTGTCGGGAGCGAAGATAATCTTCTGCTCTTCGGGCAACGAGCGCACCAGTTTTTCGGCATTGCCAGAGGTGCAGATAAGGTCGCTGAGAGCCTTGATTTCGGCGCTGCAATTGATATAACTGATGACCATATGATCGGGATGCTCGGCTTTAAACTTGGCGAAATCCTCACCCTTGCAACTCTCGGCCAACGAGCAACTGGCTTCCATATCGGGCAGCAACACCTTACGCTGAGGATTGAGTATTTTGGCCGTCTCCGCCATGAAGTGAACACCGCAGAAAACGATGATGTCGGCTTCCGTCCGCTGTGCTTCCTGCGCCAATGCCAAACTGTCGCCTACATAATCGGACAGTTCCTGTATCTCATGCCGCTGGTAGTAATGCCCCAAAATGACGGCGTTTTTCTCTCTTTTCAGTCGCAGTATTTCCTGCTTCAGTTCATTGTCGGTCATAGCTATAATCTTTCAGTTATTAAATGCAAAGATTAGAAATAAAATTATTCTCCTACAATACTTCCTGCTATAAAAGCAAACAAAGCAATAACAAAAAACAAATATCCTGACATCTTTTCACCTTAACTCAGAAATAATTTGCAAAAATACACAAAAAAATTCAAAAACCTTTACCCTAATTAAAAAAATTCTTTATTCTTATTTTTAATTTTTATTTTTTCTTTTACTTGTTCATTTGGTGAATAACTTTGTAAGTGTGTTTTTGAAATAAAAGTTATTATTTTTCTATTCACAAGTTATACACATGTTTTTCCTTTGAAGAACAATGATTGTTGTTATTTTTAAACATCATGTTGATATCCTGTTTGAACGGTGTTTTGTTAAGAATTCCCGATACAGTTAAGATGAGCTTTCGATGTTGAAAAAGGTTTGAAAAAAGGAGATTTTTCAACAATTATGATTGTCAAAATAATTTTCAACAATGTTATCTTCCACTATTAACATCGAATTTAACTCCTTTTTGTTGATATTTTGTTTACGGCTGATATTCTTGTTTTTGGCTCTTTCGGTGAAAAAATGTTGATAATTTACTTTCGTTCATTCACAGCAACTTCCGTTTTTGTCGTATTTTTGCACTCTGAAAAAATTATAAACAATAACGAAAATGCAAGAAATTATTCCTATAGCCTGCGATCATGCTGGCTATGAGTTGAAGTTGAAAGTCATTGAGCACTTGAAAGAAAAAGGTTTCGAGGTGAAAGATTACGGTACCCATAGCACCGAGAGTTGCGACTATCCCGACTTCGCCCATCAGGTGGGATCCGCCCTCGAGAAGGGGGAATACAAACGTGGTATCGTGATTTGCGGCAGCGGCAACGGTGTGCAGATGACTGTGAACAAGTATCCCCATGTACGTTGCGCTCTCTGCTGGACTCCCGAGATTGCCCATCTGGGCCGTCAGCACAACGACTGCAACTGCATCTCCATGCCCGCCCGTTTCATCAGCGAGGAGACCGCCCTGCAGATTGTCGATGAATACCTGAACACCGAGTTCGAAGGGGGTCGTCACCAGCGTCGTGTGGAGAAAATAAGCCAGATAACGGTTAATGGTTAACGGTTAAAGAGCAATGGTTAAAGATTTAGAATTATCCAGAAGGGTCTTCTCCTGCATCGACAACACCACACTCAACGGTACCGACAACGAAGATTCAGTGAAGGAGTTTTGTCTCCGTACAATGGAGAAGAAACTCTCACCTTCGACCTCTCACCTTTCACCTTTCCAGGTGGCTGCTGTCTGCGTCTACCCGCGTTTCGTTTCCGTAGCCAGAAAAGCATTGGAGGGTAGCGGCATCAAGGTGGCTTCGGTGGCGGGGGCGTTCCCTCATGGACAGCTGCCCCTCCACCTCAAAGTAGAGGAGGTGAAATATGCCATTGGTGAAGGGGCCGACGAAATCGATATGGTGCTTTCCCGCGGAGCCTTGCTGGCCGGCGAGGACAACATCGTTCGCGACGAAGTGGCCGTCCTCAAAGAGGCCTGTCAGGGTCGCACCCTGAAGGTCATCCTCGAAACCGGCGAACTCCTTACCCCCGAGGTCTCACCTTTCACCCCTCACCTTTCACCTCTCTGGAGAGCTTCCCAGTTGGCTATCGACGGCGGTGCCGACTTCATCAAAACCTCCACCGGCAAGATTGGCATCGGTGCCACCCTCGAGGCAGCCGAGATAATGTTAAATGTCATTAACGAAAACGTTAAAAAAGGTAAAAAAAGGGTCGGATTTAAGGCCGCTGGAGGCATTTCAACCCCCGAAGAGGCTCTTGCGTATGCCGAATTAGCCAAAAAAATCTTGGGAGACGATTATATTAATAATCAAACTTTTAGAATTGGAGCAAGCCGTTTGACGGACCGTCTGTTCGCAAATTTAACATAAAATTATTTTAATAATTAAGAAATTTTTTGTTACTTTGCACTTTAAAAGTATATATATTATTTGTAATTTAGTTTTATGAAGCCGTTACAAGCAAAGTTAGCACAATACACAGTCCCGCAAGAGGCCAAAGCCGCTGGGATCTATCCTTATTTCACTCCTATCACGTCTGAGCAGAACACCGAAGTCTATGTGCAAGGTCATGAGGGTAAGGTACTTATGTTTGGTTCTAACTCTTATCTCGGACTCACCAACGACCCCCGTCTGAAGGAGGCTGCCAAACGTGCCATCGACAAATATGGTACCGGTTGCGCCGGTTCGCCGTTCCTCAACGGCACCCTCGACATCCATATCCAGCTCCAGGACGAGCTGGCCGAGTTCCTCGGCAAAGAGGGCGTGATGCTCTTCTCCGCCGGTTTCCTGGCCAATAGCGGCGTCATCCCCGATGTGGTCTCCCGTGGCGACTACCTCTTCTACGACGAGCGCGTCCACGCCTCCATCATGGAAGGTAAGCTCATCACTTTCGCCAACACGCAGAAATACAAACACAACGATATGGCCGACCTTGAGCGTGTGCTGCAGAAAGCACCCGTAGAGGCCAGCAAACTGGTGGTCACCGACGGCGTCTTCTCTATGGAAGGCGATGTGGCTCATGTCGACAAGATGGTCGACATCTGCAACAAATACGGCGCCACCCTGATGGTCGACGAAGCCCACGGCCTCGGTGTCTTTGGACGCGAAGGTCGCGGCACCTGCGACCATTTCGGCAAACTCAAGGATGTGGAACTCGTCATGGGCACCTTCTCCAAGAGTCTCGCTTCCGTGGGCGGATTCATCGCTTCCGACAAGGAGACCATCAACTGGATGAAGCACTCCGTGCGCCCCTATATCTTCACTGCCTCCATCACTCCCGCCAGCACCGCCTCGGTGCTCGAAGCACTTCACATCATGCGCAGCGAACCCGAGCGCAACGTCGCCCTCTGGGACAACCAACGCTACGCCTTCAAAGCCTTCAAGGACCTCGGCTTCGAGGTGGGCAACACCGAAACCCCCATCATTCCCCTCTTCATCCGCGACAACCCCAAGACCTTCGCCATCACCCACGAACTGCTGGAGAACGGTGTCTTCGTGACCCCCGTCATCGCTCCCGCTGTCCCCAACGACGAGACCCTCATCCGTGTGGCCCTCATGGCTACTCACACCCACCAGCAAATCGATATCGCTGTGGATAAAATCTACAAAGCCTTCAAGCACCTTCAGGTCTTCTAAACCAATAACTCTCAACTCTCAACTTTTATCTCTTAACTCTTAACTCTCAACTAAACTCTCATCTATGATTACCATCCGTACCGTCGCCAGTCGTCGTGACCTCAAGAAATTCATCGCCTTCCCCAACAAGCTCTTCAAGGATGTCCCCAGCTACATCCCCGCGCTGAATTTCGACGAACGCAACCTCCTCACCGACAAGAATCCCGCGTTGGAGCATTGCTCTCGCGAGCTCTTCCTCGCCGAACGCGACGGTAAGGTTGTCGGTCGCGTGGCCGCCATCATCAACCGCAGCGTCAACGAACATTGGAACAAGAAGTCTGTGCGCTTCGGATGGTTCGACTTCATCGAGGACTACGAGGTCTTCACTGCCCTGCTCGACAAGGTGGCTGAATACGGCCGCGCCCACGGGATGACCGAGATAGAAGGTCCCTTCGGATTCACCGATATGGACAAGGAATGCTGGGCCATCGACAACTTCGACGCCCGTCAGAACACCTCGACACTCTACAACCCCGAATACTACGTCAAGTTCATCGAGCGTGCCGGCTACGAAATCAAGTGTAAATGGCAGCAGTATGTGATGCCCGCCAACCAGCCCGTCCCCGACAAAGTGGCCCGCCTCAACACGCTCATCATGGAGAAATATCACCTCCACCTGGTGAAGACGAAACGCCGCAAGGACCTCATCCCCTATGCCTGGCAGTTCTTCCACGCCATCAACGACTCCTTCAAGGACCTCTACGACTTCGTCCCCATGACCGAGAAGGAAATCAAGGTCTATATCGACGAGTATTTCCCCTTCGTGAATATGGATTTCGTGCAGTTCGTCGTCGACGAGAACGACAAGCTTGTGGGCTTCGGACTCAGCATCCCCGACCTCACCAAGGCCTATAAGAAAGCCAACGGACGCCTCTTCCCCTTCGGATGGTACTACATCCTGCGGGCCCTCAAGAAATTCGACACCATCGATTTGCTCCTCAACGGTGTGCTGCCCGAATGGCAGAAACGCGGCGTCCACAGCATCTACTATAGCGACATGAATGTGTCCGCCATCAAGCACAACGTACACACCGCCTACACCAATCCGCAGATTATCGGCAACGAGGCTGTGAAAATCTGGGAGACGCAGTACAACACCACACCCTTGATGCAGCGCGCCGTCTTCGGCAAAGCCCTTTAAGATTTATAGTATCCGCGTAAGATCCTTTAACAGGTTGGCCTTGTTGCTCAGCTCTTATAATAGCTTCGCAAAATGCCGACCATCTGGTTTCCCGTCAGCACGCGCTTGATGACCACCGAGAGCTTCTGCTCGAGGTTGGCCACCACTTTGCGCAGCGGCGGGTTCTTCTGCTCCACCATCTTGACGATACGGCGGGCGAGGATTTCGGGCTTCAGGCCACCGTTCTCTTCCTTCTCGATGATGGCCAGCGAGCGACGGAAGATGGGGCCGTAGTCGGGGTCGTCGAGGGTCGCCTGGCTGTTCTTGCGGCTCCCCGTGAAGCCTGTGGCGAAATCGCCCGGCTCCACCATGCTCACCGTGATGCCGAACCCCTTCACCTCGGCGCTCAGGGCCTCAGAAAAACCCTCAATGGCGAACTTCGAAGCGGAATAGAAGCCCTGATAAGGCAGGCCCATCACGCCACCGATGGAGCTGAGGTTGATAATCTTCCCCTTGCGTGCCTTGCGCATATAAGGCAGCACGGCCTGGCACATGTTCACGCAACCCATGAAATTGGTGCCCATCTGCAGGTCTATCTCCTCCTCTGTGGCCAGCTCCAGGGCGCCACCGATGCCCATACCGGCGTTGTTCACCAGCACGTCCACCCTACCCTGCTCCTTGACGATGTCCGCTACCACGGCGGCTATCTGCTCGCGGTTTCGAACATCGCATTGACAATATTTAATATTGCCCACCGCGGGCACGCGGCGGCGGCAGAGGCCGTAGACGATATGCCCTTTCTGGGCCAAGAGTTCGGCCGTAGCCTTCCCGAAACCCGACGAAGCGCCGGTGATGATGATAACCTGTTGCATAATTTTCTCATAACGACGAAAAAATTTTTTTATTGTATGCTAAAAACAGAGCGCTTGTTATCAATGGTTTAAGAAAAGGTGTAAAAAATATTTTCACCCCTTTGGCCAATTTTTGCCAAAAAAGGGGGTATTTATATATAGAATATTTTATTTTTGCACCTCGAAAGGTCGCCGCCCATGAAGAACGAGGACATCAGGAAACTCTCTCGTGAGGAGTTGTTGCAGATGCAGCATCTCTATGAGGCTGTGGTGCGCCGTCACGCCAAGCTGATACGCTATGTGTGTGCCGGTCGGTCGGGAGGCAACGAGGAACTCTGCAAGGAACTGATACAGGAGGTCTCCATAGGGTTGTGGCTGCATCTCGACAGCTACCGTCCCGGCAGGCTGGAGGGTACATGGGTCTACTGGCGGGCACGGAAGGTCATCAACGACTTCTTCCACCAGCGGATTCCGTCACCCGAGCGGCTGAGCGACGAGATAGTCGACACTTTGGCCGAGGAGACCTACGAGGGACGCGAGCAGCTGGAGGAGATTATGGTTCGTCTCACCCCCAACGAGCGACGCCTGATGGAGATGCAACTCGAAGAGATGGATGTCGACGAGATGGCTGCAAAGCTCCAATGTTCCACCAATGCCGTATACAAGAGGCTTCGCCGAGTCATAGCGAAAGCCCGCATTATAAACGAAAAACTGAACAAACGATGAAAAATAACGACAAAGAAACGCTTTTGTCGACGCTTCGGTGCCAGCATTCTTTGGCCAAAGAGCTGCGACAAGGACAGCTGCGTCTTGCGACGACGCTCACCGACGAGCCTGTCGACCCTCTGATGCGGCGCGAACGGCGCGGTTTTGCCCTCCGCCTCTCCTGTCTGGCGGCCTTCGTCGCCTTGGTCACCTATTCCTGCTCTCCGGCGACCGACAACACCGCCATGCGTCTCGAACGCTATGCCTCTCGCGAGCAGGCTTTCAACGACACCTTCAACCTCCTCCATCGCCAATGAATAAACGTAGAGTCATATCGGTAGCGGTCTGCCTGATGGTGGCGGCATTGGTGCTGGTGGTGAAATACCATCCGCGCACGGTGCCCGTCGAGGAATGCAGCCAGATTTATAGAGATTATGCCGACAATCCCCATATCGCTGTAGCCTTCATCAAGGACTTCCCCGTCAACGACACCCTCTCCGTCGATGTCACTACCCTTCAGGCCACCACCGACTCCGCCTGGTGTGCGCTGCTGCTCGATTTTGGAACGCCGCAGGAAATGATAGATGATTATAATTCAAACAAGGAATTCAACGAGGGAGAGGATGCCAGCACCATCATTTTGTTTTATAGAGACAAAAACGATTTAAAAAAACGTATACCTAATAACCATCCCGACAGCCGATTGGTGATAGCATCATATAATAGAAGAACATTGTGTATATTCATGACAGAAGACAATAAACAAAAAGATATAATAGGTTTAACACAAATTAAAGATTTAAAAAATGGTCATTAAATTTAGAACAGTTGCACTCCTTGCAGTGCTGAGTCTGGCTGCCACCAGTTGCCAGAAAGAAGATGCTGTAGCATAGTGCGAACCCAGATACACAATAACAATGAAAAAAAATCGTTTAATTTAAAACACAGTATTATGAAAAAAACAATTCTTTTCCTCGGATTTTTGATGGCATTGCTCCAGCCGCTGGCGGCGCAAGACACCGGCTTTCAATCGTTCTTCGGTCACGAGACAACCGTATGGCATGGAGTACTAGAATATTACGATTATGGCTGGGGCGGATTGTTGCGAATGGGGGAGGATACTGTTATTGAAGGGATTCAATACAAAAAAATTGAATACTCTGATTGCAAATTATTCAATGGGGTGTATCGTGAATACAGAGACCCCGAACACGATTTTTATCTCCGAGAGGACACTTTGACAGGCAAATTGTGGTGTCGTTTCCCCGATTGGTGTTATGAAGAGGAAGACTTCTGGTACTGGGAGGAATCCTATCCGGAAGTCCTTATTGCAGATATGTCACTTACTATTGGGGACACTTTTGTGGTGTATCCTCCCGTTGGACAAGGGCAGTATAGAGTGATATACAACGTGGTGGATACCACAACTGAAAACCATTCACATATTGTTGTTTTGCAAAGTCCATTCAATGAACCAACAATAAAATTTATTGAAGGGGTCGGATGTACAAATTTGTTCGACTATGGGATATTTGTATCGATTGGAAGCATAGTACGTTGTTGCCACAAAGACAATGAATTGATTTATCATTGGCAGTCTCAAGAAGATGATGGGAATTGTGTTCCATCGTTTGTTGGCATCGAGGAATGTGAAGACCGACATACCGTTTCACTCTACCCCAACCCCTGCACCGACAAGGTGTGGATTGACGGCGAAGACATCCAGTCGGCCTCCCTCCTCGACATCCGCGGGAAAGTGCTGCTCTCAACCATCGACACACACCACCCCCTCGACATCTCGTCCCTCCCACAGGGAGTCTACCTCCTCCGCATCTCCACCCCCGCCGGCCCCACCACCAAGAAACTGCTGGTACAGTAGCCCCTAATCCTCCTGGTAATCCAGAAATCCAAAAAACAATTCATTATGAAAAAAACAATTCTTTTCCTCGGATTTTTGATGGCGTTGCTACAGCCGTTGGCGGCGCAAATACGGGAATTCGATCTCAAAGCCACCCAAAACAGTATTGTCCGGGCTATAGACGACGAAAACCAGCTCATTTATACTGAGGTTTCCCCGACAGAGTCTTATTTTCTATTGTATCATGACGGTGACCCCACTGCCCTTGCGTTCCCACTGCCTTCGTCGCCTTCCATGGAAATTTTCGACTTCAGGATAGTTGACGATGAGGTCTATTTCTGTGGGGAAGTATACACGGGCTCTCCTACACTAGGGCTGGTCGGCACATTTAACATTCCCACCGTCTTCTCGGGATCGGGACCCGTGAATTTCGGAGTCCTTGGGGCTACCTCTGGGAATGAAGTGACCATTGAGAGCCTGCGGCGCCTAGACTTGTTCCAGGACGGCGGCCTTAACTGTATGGCCATGGTTGGGGATGCCCAATATGAAGGTATGACCACTTATCCTGTGGTGTCGGCCTATTTCAATGGCACGAACTGGAATTTCTGGACAGACATTCAAAAGGACTATCCCCGGTTCACCGATATCGCATGTTTGGACAACTTGATTGTGGCGGCAGGAACATTTCTGTTTGATTCGTTATGTTTTGTGAAATCATTCTGGCACACCTATGATTTTCCCGCGCAGGAATGTAATCCATATAATGTCCATTACTTCACCTATGGAGTAGTGAAAGGCGATGTGCTCATTGCGAAAGAAAGAGCCGACATTGCCATGCTGGCCTGTTACGATGTGTCGTCAGGAACAGCAACAGTGCTGCAAAGAACCCCTTTTGATGCCACTACGGGTAGCCCCCTGCCGACATGCTCCGCGCAAGTGACCATACCGTCTTCTCCGGTGCCCTATGGCAGCGGGCAGGAGATGCTCGAACTTACGGTGGCCAATGGGGACATCTACCTGTTGCAGCGCACGGCATACTCGGGATTCGGCATACTCGACTGGCGTTTGAGAACTCCCTTTCCCTCGCCAGTGATTGACGCATGGTATCCGCTACAGGGCACCCAACATTCGATGGACGTAACCTATGCATTGAAGACATCTGCCGTGAACGCCGATTTCGACAACCTTCAGCTGCACGGCCCCTCATGGCCGTCAACGGATAACAGTTGCCAGAAATATCTTAGTATTGAAGCAGCCAGCGTTCCTGTCGGATTTAAAGAAACGGGGTTTCCGACATTCCCCGTCAATAACAGTAGTTCTAACGTTGCCCGAACCGTCAGTGTTTTTGAAGTTGAAGCAAACATTATCTGTCAAGAATGAAAACCAATAAATTATGAAAAAAAACATTTTGTATATTGCGGTATTGCTGCTATTGCTGTCGACCGGGAGTCTTGTCCAGGCACAGTACTCCGACTACTACTATCATCGTGTGGGCGACACTATAGAATGGCAAGCCAACAACGGCTATTATTCCTGGTGGGAGTTTGAGACTTTCTTCCAACAGAATCTCACAGTGGATGATATCTCCATTAATTCTATGTGCGCTGACTTTTTAGATTCCGCCATCGTGTTGATGGAATATTATACCCCTACGCCACTGAAGATTATAGGTATCGCCGGCACAGGCTTTCGTGGGAGATACACCTATAATTCTTGGAGTACCGATCAACCCGAAAACGGTATGTACCAGGAATATTACTATGTATACCAATACCATTCCCAGGACATGTTTTTGAAAGCCCTGCAGCCGTGGACCTCGTTGATCCCCAGACGGACGCTCCATTTCAAAATACATAGGTCATGGTTTAGATTGGGGGATTCGTGGGAAGAAGCACACACCGAACAACGCGACTCCTGTTGCAGGAACAAACCTGAGGAAATTTATCTGCCTCTGTATGAATACTATTTTGATTCCGCCATCTATGTCCATGACACCTTCTATGTGGGTGGCAGCTATTTCGGCAATATGCTCGCAAGCCTGACAGGGAACCCCTCCTCCGACTCGATTCACACCAAATATTGGTATGTTGAATTCAGGGATCTTCTCAGACACATATCCTGCAATGCGGAATTGCAAAGAAACGACTGCAGGTTCTTGCAGGGTGTCTCTGGAAAAATAAAGCAAAGAGAGGTGTTTCATGACGATCCGGCTCTCGACACCCCGTCCTTCCACCAGCTGCCCTGGCGAAACAGAGATACTTCGCTAGACGGTAGGGTTATGCTGGTCTACCCTATTGTTGAAGTGGACACCACCGTGCCGCCTGCCGATGCCTGTCCGCCGGTGGCAGGCATCGAGGCCTTCGTGTCAGGCACCACTGCTACCGTCACCTGGGACGATTTCCCCAACTACACCGCCGTACATCTCAGCTACGGCCCTTGCAACGTTCCACAGTCGCAATGGACTACTATCGATGTTACCGATGCCTCCCACTATACCCTCCAGAGCCTCAACCCCAGTGCCTGCTATAAGGTCAGCCTCAGTGTCGAATGCGACAAGACAGAGACGACTTGGAGCGCCCCTGTCACCTTCCTCACCGGACAGGACACCGCTACCCATGACACCACAGACACCACTGGCATCCGCCCCACAGCCCTCTCGCAGCTTACCTTCCTGGCCCCTAACCCTGCCAACAGCGAGGTGACAGTCAGCTCCGGTTTCAGCCTTCAGGAAATTGACATCTGGACCATCGGCGGCGTGTGGGTCCACCATCAGCCCGTCTCCGGCCACCAAGCCACCGTCGACATCAGTATCCTCCCCCCGGGAACCTATATCGTCGCTATCCGCACCCACGACGGCACCACGCACAAAAAATTGGTGATAAAATAGCAACGAGCTAAGGCCCCACCACCAAGAAACTGCTCATCCATTGACGGCGCGATCCTCAATGCCGGTATGTACCTATATTCCCTGGTGGTGGACAAGCAGATTGTAGACACCCGTATTGGAATTGTTAGAAATTCAATTTGCCCGGAGGGGTTTACTCGGTTGTATTAGAGGGAACGTCGGGCCGTTTGTCGAAGCCATTGATAATAAAATGAAAAAAATTCTTCTTACATTTTTCGCGCTATTTGGTATCGTACAGGCACAGCCTACACTGACTCCGGTCATGGAATTGGGTGTGGGAAGCAATATCTTTTTCAACAACAAAGTCGGTGACGAGGGGTTCGGTGTACATCCGTCGTATCGTTTAAACATGGAGGTGGGTTTGGGAATTGACAAAGAGCAGAGTCTGTTTCTGCCGTCTCTTGGTGTAATGATAGACGAAACCCAATCCACGCATGTGTATTCCGGAACAGAAATATTAAAAACCTTTTTTCTGATCTATGGAGGTATCGACTACGAACGTCGCATCGGCGAAAAATGGACATTTGGATTGAAGGGAACCTTAGGGTTTGGTAAAATCTGTGATTGGCAGTTGCATAAGTCCGGGACGGCTTTGGGGACAAAAACCTCGTCAGGAAGGACGATAGAGGAAGAAATGAGGATGATGGAAGAAAGCGGCACACGGGTAGCCTCAATATTTCTTGGTGTTGGTTATCGGATGACGCACCGAATCAAACTAAAAACAGAATTATTTTTCTCACTTGCACATGACATGTATGAAGGGAACGCTTGGTTTTATTCCGATTTGAGAAGTAAAGTTGCAGGAATAACTCTTTCAATACAATATATTTGGTCAAGCAAGTAAAATTCGCCGTTGAAAAGATTCATTTCACATCAATGTTAATTTTTAACATTTCACCACGACAAAAAGTCGTGGTTTTTTTGTTTTCCTTCAAATCTGCGTTTAACATTCTTTAACAAATTATATCATTGAAAATCAGCGATTTGAATGTTGGGCAGAACATTGGTACTTAAACAACTGATAATCAATATATAGAAGCTATCCTCTTCTTATCTTGGAGATGATAGGTCGTTGTTGCCGGTCCCGACAACCTATCATCTCCGACGGGGGTAGGAGATGGTATGGTGTTGGTACGGAGATGGTACGGTGTTGGTACGGAGATGGTACGGTGTTGATACGGTGTTGGTATCTTCTCGCTACTGATTATCAGTGTGTTGTATGTTTATTAAAGCAATAAAACTCACATAACCAAAGGGTTATGTGCATTTTTGCGCTTGTAATTTATTGATTTTCAATCCGCGCTCCGAACGGCTTAATATGCCAAATTCACCGTCGGAAGAGGACTCCGTCAGGGGGCAGAAGACCAGCGTCATGATAATTTGCGTTTAATAAAGAGTTTTTTTGGTCATATCGGCGAAAATGTGTATCTTTGCATTTTATTAGACAAAGGAAAAAAATAATAATTCATTAGAAACCAATTTATTAACATTAAAAACAACAAAATGAAAAAGATTTTTTCTTTCTTCGCAATGGTTGCCCTGATGGGCGTGATGGTCGCTTGCGGCGACAGTGACAAACCCAACAAAGAGGGTATCACCTCCAAGAACGAAATCAAAGAGGGCGACAGCGACGCTCTGAAGGTCGTCAAAATCACCGATCAGCTCATCAACATCATGGAGCAGGAACCCAGCGCCGAAGGCTATGAGACCATGATGAACACCACCATGAAGATGATGTCCTTGAACATGAACAACCTCTCCGAAGAGGAAATCAGCAAAGTGGCCGCCGAGTTCGACAGCAAGTATGCCGACGAGAAGGCTATGGAAGAGAAGATGAAATCTCTCCAGGGCAAATGGGACAAGTGGGCCGAGGAGCACCAGGAAGAGGCTCAGGCTATCGCCCTGAAGGCTTTCGCCGCCATGGCTTCCATGATGCCTGAGGACGACGCCACTGCCGAAGAGGCTACCGAGCCCGTCGAGGCCGCTGCCGAAGAAGCTGTCGCTGAATAATCACGATTGTTTCTCTCGCTTTATCAAGGGTGCCTATCCGGCGCCCTTGTTTTTTTATTATTGTAGGGGATAATAAAAACCGCCTTGCTGCGTTCTATGCTTTACCGATGAAACCGCAAGCCGACATATTGCAGGCGCTGGATGCCTTTATCAGGAAGTACTACAAGAACCTCCTGGTGCGGGGCGTGCTGTATGCCGTGGGCATCGTGCTGACGCTTTTCCTGGCGGCGGTGCTGCTGGAACATTTCGGCTGGCTGTCGTCGGTGGCGAGGGCCGCGATTTTCTGGGGCGGATTGGCCGCTGTGGCCGCCATATTGGGTGGGTTGGTGGTGCGTCCGCTGCTGAAGATGATGGGTCTCGGCAAGCGCATCGACCGTCCGCAGGCGGCGCGCATCATCGGCCGCCACTTCCCCGAGGTCAGCGACAAGCTGCTGAACCTGCTGCAGCTGATGTCCGACCAGTCTGACGGGTCCGACCAGTCTGACCAGTCAGACCTTCTTTTTGCCGCTATCGAGCAGAAGACCGCTGCTTTGCGCCCCATCCCCTTCCTCAACGCCATCAACCTGAAGGCCAACCGCCGCTACCTGCGCTATGCGCTGCCGCCTTTGGCGGTGCTGCTGGTGCTGCTGCTGGTCTCCCCCACCCTGGTGACCGAGCCGGTGAGGCGTATCGCCGACTATAACACCCTCTACGAACGTCCGGCACCTTTCCACTTCGTGGTGGCCTCCGACTCGCTGCAGGTGATGTCGGGCGGTGACTACGAGCTGACGGTGACGGTCGAGGGCGACGCGCTGCCCAACGAGGTGACGCTCCTCGTCGACGGCCAGCGCCACCGGATGACCAAGTGCTCGAAGGAACGCTTCGCCTATACCTTTAAGCAGGTGCGCCACTCGATGGATTTCCACCTGGAAGGTGGCGGCGTGACTTCGCCGGAGTACCGCCTCGAGATGCTGCCCAATCCCTCGGTGGTGTCGTTCCGCATGCTCCTCTCCTACCCTGCCTATACGGGACGTATGCCCGAGACGGTGGTGAATCTGGGCGACGCCGCTGTGCCCGAAGGCACGATGGTGAAATGGCTCTTCCAGACACAGGATGCCGATACGCTCCGCTTTGAAGATGAAAACGGAAAGTGGAAGGTGGAAAGTGCAGTGGACGGCAACGGCCGCGTGGAGCTAAGCCGTCGTGTGATGGAGACTACCAATTACTGCTTCTGCGTCAGCAACACTCATCACTCCTCCGATACCCTTCGCTATTCCCTTTCGGCCATTGCCGACGCGGTGCCGATGATTGCTGTGGAGGAGCTGACGGACTCGCTGCATCCCGACCGGCGCCTCTTCCGCGGACGCATCAAAGACGATTACGGCTTCTCTGGCCTCGTTTTTGTCCACAAGACGGTGAATCCCTCCGACACCTCGAGAAACGCCGTCAGCGTGGCGAAAATAGCCCTTAACAAGGAGACCTCGCAGGAGTTCTTCTTCAGCTTCAACACCGCGGAGCTGGTCCTTGCCCCGGGCGACGAGTTGACCTACTACTTCGAGGTGGCCGACAACGACGCCATCCACGGCCCCAAGAAGGCGCGCTCGCAGATGTTCGAAATCAAGATTCCCTCGGCCGAAGAGCTCGACCAGCTGCTCGACCGCAGCAGCAACGAGGTGCGCCAGAGCGCCGAAACGCAGATGAGCGAGCTGCAGAAATTGCAGGAGGAAATCAACGAGATGATGCGTCGCTTGGTGGATAAGAAAGAACTTAACTGGCAGGACAAGAAGGACTTGCAGGAGATACAGAAGAAGCAGCAACAGGTGCGCGAGATGATGCAGCAGATGCAGCAGCAGATTCAGGAGAACAACCGTCTGGAACAGAAATACCGCGAGCAGAGCGAGCAGCTGATGGAGAAACAACGCGAGCTCGACCGCCTGATGAACGAGGTGATGGACGAGAAGATGAAGGAGACGATGGCGGAAATCGACCGCATGATGCAGGAACTCGACAAGAAGAAGGTGCAGCAGGAACTGGAGCAGCTGAAACTCGACAATGCCGAGCTGGAGAAGCAGCTTGACCAAAACATTGAGCTTATGAAACGGCTCGAGATAGAGAAAAAGGTGGAGCAGACCATCCAGAAGATGGACAAGTTGGCCGAAGAGCAGCGCAATGTTTCGCGTGAAACGGAGCAGGCTAAGGGCAAGGAAAACGAGCAGTTACAGCAGAAACAACAGGAGTTGAACGACCGTTTCCAGCAGCTGAAGAAGGACATCGACCAGATCAAGCAGGACTACAAGAATCTCGATCCCTCGACCGATTTCAAGGTGCCCACGGAGCTGGAGAAGCAGGTGGAACAGCACCAAAATGAGGCCCAGAAGAGCCTTCAGAAAGGCAAGAATAAGGAGGCTGGAAAGCAGCAGCAGGAGGCTGCCGACGAGATGGAAAAACTTAGCGAGGCGCTGGCGGAAGCCCAGGTGGAGGCCGAACAGGAAGATCTCGCTGAGGATGCTGAAGAGGTGCGCCAGCTGTTGAAGAACCTCGTGCAACTCTCGTTCAACCAGGAAGAACTGATAGGCGACCTTAACGCCATTTACATTCAGGATCCTAAATATCAAACCATCATCACCCGCCAAAACCGCATCAAAGACGACTTCCGCAATGTGGAAGATTCGCTGCGCTCGATGGCTCGGAGGCAGCTCAAGGTGGCTTCTGCCATCACGAAAGAGGTGGCATCGGTGAATAGCAGCATAAGTACCTCGATGAGAGGACTGTTGGAGATGAACCAGTCGTTCTACGGCTCCTATAAAAACACACAGGCGAGCAAGTCGATGCAGTACTCGATGACCTCGCTGAACAACCTGGCGCTGGTGCTCGCCGAGAGCCTCGACCAGATGCAGAACCAGATGCGTCAAAACAGTCAGAAGCAGAAGAACGGACAATGCAAAAACAAGGGTAAGAGTCAGTCGCAGTGCTCAAATCCCGGCAAGGGGAAGCCCTCGCCCAAGTCGATGCGCCAGATGCAGCAGGAGCTTAACAAGCAGATGGAGGCGCTGAAAAAACAGCTCGACAAGCAGGGTAACAAGCAGGGCAACCGGCACCAGATAGGGAAGGGTCAGACGATGAGCGAAGAGTTTGCCAAGATGGCCGCACAGCAGGAGATGATTCGCCGCATGATGCAGGAATACGGACAGGAAATAAAGCAGGGGAATGCTGGTAACAGCAAGTTGGCCAAGGAGATAGACCAGATGATACGTCAGATGGAACAGACGGAGACGGACCTTGTGAACCGTACCATCACGCAGCAGACCCTCACGCGTCAGCAACAGATTATGACGCGTCTCCTCGAGCACGAGAGGGCCGAGATGCAGCGCGAGAAAGAGGAACGTCGCGAGAGCCGCGAGGCCGGTGACCTTTACAGCCAGCCCTCCCCTGCCGAATTGGAGAAATACAACAAGCAGCTCAAGCCGGCTTCCGACCAGCTACGCACGGTGCCCCCTACCCTCTCGCCCTACTATCGCGAGAAAGTCAACGACTATTTCTATAAATAAATCTTTGTTTCTTTTTTTGTATTTCCGGAAATATATGTAAATTTGCAAAATATACAATTTTTGCAAAGATGACGGAATCGTTTGTTATACAGTCGGATATTGCTAATCTGCCGTTGGTGGAGGAGCGTTTGTTTCATTTCTGCCACGAGAACAATGTGGGCAACTACTACTCTGCTGTCTCGGTGGCCGTGATGCAGGCGGTGAAGAATGCCATCGTTCACGGCAACGCTTCCGACTCGTCCAAAAAGGTCTCTTTGACTTTCGACACCTGCCGAGGAGGTATCTGTGCCGAGGTGAGTGACGAGGGTAGGGGATTTGACTTCCGTCAGTATGGCGACCTGCCGTCCGGCGATTCGACGACGGGTGAGGGTATCTTCATCATGAAGTCGCTTTCCGACCGGATGGTTTTCTCCGACGAGGGTCGGATGGTGAGACTCGAATTCGATGTGGCGGGTATCGATCCCTCGGATGCTCTCGAGCGCGTCGCCATCCTTCAAGGTCGTTTCGCCCCCGTTCTGGTATGAACGATTCCTCGTTTTCCGTCGCGTCGGTAGTACATCTGTCCCGCTTCACCTTTTCTGAAGCAGGGATTTTGAGGAAAAAAGGCGGTAATATTTATATAATAAACTATTAATCAATAGATTATCTATAATAATGGCCATTCGGTTTGCTGTTCAGGATATAAATTTCGAGCTCTTTCAGGCTGAAAATGTCAAGAAATGGATTTCGGAAGTTGTTCAACGCCGCCAAAAGAGGGTAGGGAATATCTCGTACCTTTTTTGCGACGACGAATACCTTCTTGGAGTCAATCAGCAATACCTGAATCACGACACCTATACCGACATCATCACTTTCGACTATGTGGCGGCCGACCTCATCTCGGGCGACATCATGATTAGTGTCGACAGGGTAGGGGAGAATGCCGAGAAATTCGGTGTGCCATTTGTGCAGGAGTTGCATCGCGTCATCATCCATGGGGTGCTCCATCTCCTTGGACAGGGAGACAAGTCCGACTCCGAAGCGGCAGAGATGCGTCGTCAGGAAGAGGAGGCCCTCGCATTGTGGAACACGATGTTTCCCGTGGAACAAATATGCTAAATACCATATTCTATGACATTTGAAGCGTTCGATATTGTTGTGGTGGGTGCCGGTCATGCGGGTGCTGAAGCGGCCGCTGCCGCCGCCAAGCTGGGCACGAAGGTCCTCCTGGTGACCCAGATGCTCGACAATATCTGCCAGATGTCGTGCAACCCCGCCATGGGTGGCGTGGCCAAGGGACAGATAGTTCGTGAGATTGATGCCCTCGGTGGTTGGTCGGGAATTGTCACCGACCGCTCGGCCATCCAGTTCCGCATGCTGAATCTCTCCAAAGGACCCGCCATGTGGAGCCCTCGTGCACAGTGCGACCGGATGCTTTTCTCCCGCAACTGGCGTCAGGTGCTGGAGAATATTCCCAATCTCTCGCTCTGGCAGGACGAAGTGGTGGCTCTCACTTTCGACGGGAAGGCGGTGTCGGGTGTCGTCACCCGGATGGGACATACGATTCCCGCAAAGGCGGTGGTGCTCACCAACGGCACTTTCCTCAACGGCAAGATTTACATCGGTGAGGATTCCTGGTGCGGCGGTAGGGTAGGGGAGTCTCCGGCCGTGGGACTGTCGGATCAGTTGCGCGACAATGGCTTCGAGGTACAGCGTCTGAAGACGGGTACACCCGTGCGTATTGACGGACGCACCATTGACTTCTCTCGTCTGCAGGAACAGCCGGGCGATGCTCATCCAGCCAAGTTCTCGTTCTCTGATACCAAGCCTCTTGCCGAACAGAAACCCTGCTATATTGCCAATACCAATCTCCGCACCCACGATATTTTGCGCACAGGCTTCTCCCGTTCGCCGATGTTCACCGGACGTATCCAAGGACGGGGTCCGCGCTATTGTCCCTCCATCGAGGATAAGATCGACCGCTTCGCTGACAAAGACCACCATCAGCTTTTTGTCGAGCCCGAAGGGTGGCAGTCGCAGAGCTATTATCTCAATGGCTTCTCTTCTTCGTTGCCTCTCGAGGTACAACTCGAGGCGTTGCATAGCATCGAGGGCTTCGAGCATGCGCAGATTTTCAAGCCTGGCTATGCTATCGAATACGACTACTTCCCCCCGACGCAGTTAGTATATACTCTTGAGACCAAAAGGATTGAGAACCTCTTTTTTGCCGGACAGATTAATGGCACTACTGGTTATGAGGAGGCCGCCTGTCAAGGACTTATGGCGGGTGTCAATGCCTCGCTGAAGCTGCAGGGACGGGCGCCTTTCATCCTTGGGCGTTCGCAAGCCTATATAGGGGTGCTTATCGACGACCTCGTCACCAAAGGGGTCGACGAGCCCTATCGTATGTTCACTTCGCGTGCCGAATATCGCATCCTCCTCCGGCAGGATAATGCCGACCAGCGGCTTACGCCGCTCGCTCATGCCCTTGGACTCGCCGATGGCGACCGTATGCGTCGGGTGGAGGAGAAACAGCGTTATGCTGCCGAACTGAAGGAAACAATCGAACAGGCTTCGGTGATTCCTTCCGAGGTCAACCTCTGGCTTGAGGAGCATCTGTCGGCACCCCTCAACCAGCGTGTCCATCTCTCCTCGTTACTTCTGCGTCCCGAACTTTCGCTTGAGCCCCTTCTTGAGTTATCGCCCGAGATAAAAACGCGGATAGATGCAATGCCGGATGGTCTTCGCGACGAGGTGAAACAGGAGGTGGAGACGCAAATCAAATACCAGCGCTATATCGAAAAAGAGCAGGAGGTGGCCAACCGTATCCTTAAGTTCGAGGATATCGCTCTTCCGACCGATTTCGACTATTTCACCCTGACAGCCCTCAGTTACGAATGCCGTGAAAAACTCAACCGCTATCGTCCTGTCTCCATCGGACAAGCCTCACGCATCAGCGGTATTTCCCCTGCCGATATTTCGGTTTTGTTACTCACTTTTGCACGGTGAAAATGAATGAAATAAGCCCGTTGTTTCGCGAGGAACAACGGGCTTATTCGTTTTGTTATATGATACTTACGTTATTCTTTTCAAATAATCTTTGGCTTCGGGACCAAGGTTGAAAAGAAGGTCTATGATGCTTAGGTTGGGCATGAAGGGTTGTCGGTCGTCGAACACTTGGTAGTAAGGTGGGAAGCCTTCGGTAGGGTAGGGGACTTTGGGAGAAAAGCGGTTCCGGTAGTCGAGCGGATAGTCTTTTTGATAGTCTTCTGTGTACTTCAGCGGACAGTCGGTCTTCAGTAGCCGCAGTACCCATTTCAGCGATGCTTCGTTTAGTTCCACCAGTTTCCCGTAGCGTGGAGCGAGTAATGCCTCCAAGTCGTCTTTATAATATTGGTAATAGGGCGATGCGCTGTAGGCGGCCGCCAACGTGCGCAGGTGGATAATGTTCCAACGTTCCTTATAGTCTATGCCCACCTCCTCGGTACGCGAATGGTTGTCGCGAATCACGGGTACCGTCAGCGTTCTCACGCCTCCGGCGGTCATGATTTCCATGCGGTTGCGGTAGGTCTGTTTGGGAAAGGTTTCTTTGATTTCGATACATGCTTCGTTATGCTGCATCAGAGTTGCAACATAGGCTATAGGAGGGAAGTAGGCGGTGCAGAAGACGGGTGTCATGCGCCTAAAATAATGGAAATCAACTCTCCATTGTCGAAGTAGAAATCGATGTTTCCTTCATTGAATGTGATGCGACGCTCACCCCAGTCTTCTTCGTCGACATCTTGTTCGGTGATGTCGTTTTTGACCATCAGGGCCACCAAATCACGCTCGTTCATGTCGAAGATGGCTTCTCCAAAGAGGGTACACTCCTCGTTGGCGATGTCGATGCATGCCAACGTGGGATTTTCCCCCTCACAGAAGAGCGTCAGTCCCAGGTCGTTATAACGTAACACTGTGGTGCTCTCGTCGGCAGCGTTGTCGATGTTTTCCACCTCGTCGGCGGTACCCAGCATTTTGACAATCTCTTCTACAGGCATCCCGAATTTTATATCCCCGAGGCCCTCTTTCAACTTTATTGTTAAGTCCATGATTTATATTGTTTTATGATGTTTCTATAAGGTTTGTTGCATTCTACAAATATACAACATTATTTTAATGTGGCAAAAATTTTCTTATTTCTGTCATAATTATATGCCAAAATTACTGAATGAAGGGCTCAATACAAGTTTTTTTTGAGTTTTCTTTCTTCCATTTGAGTTTTTTCGTGTCATTTCATATCCCTGTGAATCATCTTTTTGCAATAAAATAGTGTTTCTGTTTTAGAAAATATTTTGTCCTTTTGTAAAAAAGTTGTACTTTTGCAAATTCAAATCGCGAGAAAAACGCCGTTTGTTGACTCAGTAGCTCAGTAGGTAGAGCACAACACTTTTAATGTTGGGGTCCTGGGTTCGAGCCCCAGCTGGGTCACCGATAATGAGGTGAGTGACTGACTCAGTAGCTCAGCAGGTAGAGCACAACACTTTTAATGTTGGGGTCCTGGGTTCGAGCCCCAGCTGGGTCACCAACCAACACAAGGACCGGAGCAACGACTTCCGGTTTTTTTGTATGAAAAAGATAGGCAAGATATTGGTATTTTGTATGCTGTCGGCTATGTTGCCGGGAGTTCCCGCGCTTGCGCAGCAGTCGCAGGAACAGATGGCCGCCTACTATTTTGACAACGGCGAGTTTGAGCAGGCTGCACAGCTCTACGAGTCGCTCTACAAAAATTACACCAACAAATATTACTATCAACGCCTCTATAGTTCCTATCTTAAGCTCGGTGAGTACAAGGATGCTATCCGGCTGGTCGAAAAAAGGCGCAAAACGGCCCCCAAGGAGCTTTTTCTGTATGTCGACGAGGGAAATGTCCATCTCCTTCAGGAAAACGAAAAGAAGGCCCTGAAATGCTTTGATAAGGCCATCGATGCCATCTCTTCCGACCTCTCGCCGATTCAGGATCTTGCCATGGCTTTCGTCAATATCGGCCGTTACGATTATGCTGTCCGCACTTATCTGAAAGTCAGGGAGAAGACCCGTAGCCAGCAGCTCTATTTCAGTGAGTTGGTGGGGGTTTATCAGGCGATGGGCGACTATACGGCGATGACGAACGAGTATTTCAATCTCCTCGACAATCAGCCGCGCATGATCTCCTCTGTGCAACTTAACATGCAGAAAGCCATGCTCGAAGCGCCCGACAATCGCCTCTCCGACGGTATCCGTCAGGCATTGGTGGACCGTGTGCGCGAACATCCTGATAACCAGACTTATCTGGAGATGATGATTTGGTTTGCCATCCAGCAGAAGGATTTCCGTTTCTCGCTGATGCAGGCCGAAGCTGTCGACGCCCGTTTCCCCGACAAGGGAGGCGAGCAAGTGCTGCGTGTAGCGTCGATAGCCTTTGATAACGAGGATTTTGATGTGGCCTCCGACGCCTACCGTTATTTGCAGCGCAAAGGGCAGGAGAGCCCCTATTATTTCGATAGTAGAGTGGGGGAGCTGAAGGTTGATTTCGCACGTATCAACCACCATTATGCCATCCATGCCGACAGTTTGACAATCCTCAGACAGAAGTATGAGGGCGCTATCGCCGAACTTGGGAAAAACGAACGCACGATACCACTCATGCGCAACTATGCACAGCTGATGGCCTATTATGCCAATGATGCTCAGGCGGCGGTCAGCATGCTCGACGATGTGTTGGAGATTCCTCGTATCAAGTCTAATATCCGAAACGAGGTGAAGCTTGAACTGGGTGATATCTTGCTCTTTGCCGGTTCCGTCTGGGATGCCTCGTTGCTCTACATGCAGGTCGAGAAGGAGAACAAAAACGATATCCTTGGCGCACAGGCCAAGTTCAAAAACGCCCGTCTCTCCTATTTCAACCATGACTTCGAGTGGGCCAATTCTCAGCTCAAAGTGTTGCGCGCTTCTACCTCCAAACTCATCGCCAACGATGCGATGGAGCTCTCGCTGTTAATCTCTGATAATATGGAAGATGACAGCACCTATACCTTGCTCGAACTTTTTGCTGATGCTGACCTCCTGCTCTATCGCAACCAGCTCGATTCCGCCTGGGAGGCTTTCGACCAGGTGACGAGGTTGAGACTCTCTCATCCGCTCTTCGACGAGGTGCTCATGCGTAAGGCACAAATACGCATGAAACAAGCACGTTACGTTGAAGCCGACTCCCTGCTGCAGCGTCTGGTGGACTTCTACCCTACCGACATCACGGCCGACGATGCCCTATTCCTTCTGGCTCAAATCAATGAGGATCACCTGAATAACCCCAACAAAGCCCTTGAATGCTACGAGAAACTCCTCGTGGATTATCCTACCTCCCTCTATGTCGACCGCGCCCGAAAACGTTATAACGCCTTGAAAGTAAAGTCATGAACGAAGTAAAAGCCAAGAAGTTTCTCGGACAGCATTTCCTCACCGACGAGAGCATCGCCCAGCGTATCGTGGAGAGTCTCACAGGCCGCACACCCAACCTCATCGAGATTGGGCCGGGAATGGGCGTGCTTACCAAGTACCTGATACAGAAGCCTGAATTGAACTTTCACGTCGTTGAGATTGACCGTGAGTCTGTGGTGTGGCTCCATGAGCACTATCCCACGCTCAAAGTCATCGAGGGCGACTTCCTGAAACTCGACCTAAACACCTTGTTCCATGACTCTTTCGCCGTCATCGGCAACTTCCCGTACAATATCTCTTCGCAGATTCTTTTCCGCGTCTTTGAGTGTCGCAATCAGGCTGTTGAGGTGGTGGGAATGTTCCAGAAAGAGGTGGCTGAACGTGTGGCAGCGGGACCGGGGAGCAAGACCTACGGCATCCTTTCGGTCTTGCTATCAGCATTCTACGATATTGAATACCTCTTCACCGTTCATGAGCATGTCTTCAACCCTCCTCCCAAGGTTAAGTCGGCTGTTATCCGGCTCACCAGAAATGATGTAACCTCTTTGGAATGTGACGAGAAACTATTCATTCAAGTCGTCAAAGCGGGTTTCAACCAACGTCGCAAAACCCTCCGCAATGCCCTCCGCTCAGCCAATCTTCCCATCGAGAAGGTTGATGAGGCCTTCCTTGGCAAACGCGCCGAACAACTCTCAGTAAATGAGTTTATTTCTCTCACCCAAAGTATAGAATCCTCCACCCCTCCCACCCCTCCCACCTCTCCAACCCCTTAACCCCTTTAAACTTTAAACCTTAAACTTTAAACTTTAACCGTTAACCGTTACAACAACCATGTTTATAGTATTTTTCATCGTTCTCTCTTTGGCTCTGGGGATTAGTGCCATGCTTCTCATGTATCGTTGCACCGAGGCCACCCCTGTGCAGTTGTCGTCGGGCATGCTTGTCTCGTTCACTACGGCTGTGGTGCATGTCGTCCTTTTCTGTCTGGGTATCTATCTGGGAAACAAGCTCCATTTCGTCGATGCGAATGACCCGACGGCCTATGCTAGACAGAACGCTTTGGTGCTTCTCGGTTTGGCTGTGATTGTGGCACTCAAACAGCTCTTTCCTTATATGGGTCGTCGCACCCAGCCTGCGGCCTATAACCTCAATGCCGGTGTCTTCCAGGTGGTGCTTTTCACCATCGCCACGGGTATCAATGGTTTTTTGTTGGGATTCGGTGTCGGTTTTGTGGCTGTGCTCGGAGAGTACCTCCATGCCGCCCTCTGGCCGCTGTTGGTGTTCACATTCCTCTTCTCCGTCCTCGGTGTCATGTTCGGCCGTCAGCATGTGCCGTTGCGTCCCCGTCGTTGGATAGGCCTTTCCAGCATGATTATCTTCATGACAGCCCTCTGTGTGGTTCTATTCTAAAGATTGTCATAAACAAATCTTTCTCCATAGTATCTGGGACAATTGCGCACATCAGTGGCTATCTTCCCCTCTACTATATACAGGCCGGGGCAGCGGAGGAAGGCGTAGAGGTGGACTCCGATTGCATGAAGGTGTGACTGTCTGATTGTTTGAGTAACTGGTAATGAATCAAACCATTTGGCAAGAAGTGTGATAAAAAAGGAGGGGGTAAAGGATTATTCTTTGTAGATGAGCATCTGGCAGTTTCCGCAGTCGAATTCCAGGCGAAAGCGGCGATCGTTATTGCGGAGGACGAGAGTGTCGGTGGGACGGATGTCCTCCTTTGGGGCAAAGTTGCTTTTACCTTGCAGGCAGCAGCCTAGTTCGTAACGGAGGCAGTATTTGGTGGTCATCAAGGCTTTGCCGTCATAATCTTCGGTCTGCTCCAATCCTCGTTCTACAGTGTTTACTCCATGGTGTTTATAAAACAGCTCTGCCTTATCGTTGACAATGTTGGCGCGGTAGTCGAGCGTTGGGGTGGGGTAGGGGGTTCCGCTGTCGATACGAGGACAATCGGTGGGATGGAAATGATTGATACGTAGCGCAATGAGTTGTTCCACCGCCTCGCGGCGCAGTTGGTTGAGGGTGCCGGCGGGGAGGAAATAACGGCCCTGACTTTTGTCGATGACGGCGGTAGCGACGAAAGGGGTGTTCCCTAATTTGCTCAGCTGTTTGACGATGGGGTTTTCCTTCCCGGTGGTGTTACGGGATTCTTGATGTTCGGCGGTAATGCTGTGGGTCACCTCTAACCCCTCTTCGTCGGTCAGCCGTAGGGCAAAGCCTTCAGGGGTGGTGTCAAAAAGCATCTCCACACCTATCTTCCGCTCGGCGGTACGTCCCTGCAGTTGTTTTTCAAATTGTTGGTCCTGGTTACGCCAGAGGGTGGTACCTACTTGCAGGTTGGGCATCTGATTGGGGGTGAGGGTGCGCCTCTGCACGCCGTTGACAAGGAATCCCTGTAGGTGTCCGTCGGCGTCGTAGTAGCAGAGTCCGTCGCCATTGGCAAGAGGCTCTGTGCCGCTGACAGTAAGGCTGTTATGTCCTATGGAGGTCACCTTGCCTATGAGTTTCCCAAGCGATTTCTGGGTAGAGAAGTTAGCCATGGGTTGTCGCTCGCGGAGGAAGTAGTCGGTATATCCGCGGTTGAAGGTGCGGTCGGGGTCGGGGAAGAAGGAGAATGTGCAGGTGCCCGAAGAGGCTCTTGCCTCTTTTTCTATCATACTATCAAGTAGTTGTCGATAGTAGGCGGTGATGTTCTTCACATAGGAGAGGTCCTTCAGACGTCCTTCTATTTTGAACGAGGTGATGCCGGCATCTATCATGGAACGAAGCTGTTGACTCGCGTTGAAATCGCGAAGAGAAAGCAGATGCTTTTCTTTTATCAGCAATCGGCCGTCACCATTGTAGAGGTCATAGGTGCTGCGACAGGGTTGCGAGCAGC
>Ga0265300_10000242_pt1 | contig 58421 bp, 82 predicted proteins | sample AusTroGonzalo_MG_FD_193482 | JGI IMG/M metagenome (GOLD analysis project Ga0265300, IMG submission 193482) | Bovine rumen microbial communities from tropical cattle in Woodstock, Queensland, Australia - Gonzalo_03 | ecosystem: Host-associated > Mammals > Digestive system > Stomach > Rumen ... | reverse complement strand
ATGTGGGAGGGGGGCTATTTTGAAGAACCCCCTCCCGGGTCACGACATTTTGGTTCCAGAGGTGCAGATTTCGATTACGCTGACTTTTCAGTTTGTCGAACTTTCTTGTAAATGTTGAAAGGATCGTATTTGACAATCTCATCGATAGCCCGTTCTATCTCAGCATTGTTTTCTTCGTCAGTTAATTGCGACGAAGTCCGAGCAACACGAGCCAGATAGCCACAAGAGTTGTATCCGTGAGAAATGTCCCACACGAACCACTCCGTGAAGTGCGTGAACGGCGAAAAAGGATTGTCAAAAGTTGTTAAATAAACAGGAGCAGGTGTTTTCATTTCGCAATTCACCTCAATTCTGTAAGAACTTGTTTACTGTTGATGTGGAAACGCCGACAGCTTTCGCTATCTCAGCGATTGTATATCCGTTTCTCTTCATTGCTTCGATCTTTGCTTCTTTTACAGACGTCAGAGAGGCTGTTGTTCTGGGAGTCGCTCTCTCACGAAGCTTGTCGAGATCAGCATTTCTCAAGATTCCGAGAAGCTGATTCTCACTGATTGCACCAGCTTGAATTGCTTCCCACTCTCGATCGCTGATTTCAACAGGATGACGTTGTGCTCCAACAGCTGTTCGAGCCGCGGTTAGGGCTTGCTGGGCTGCTTTTTTCTTCTCCTTAGTGGTCATGTCAGGATTTTCCTGCTTTTTAGATTCCATAACCGCATTCGCCATAATCTGGGCGGCACGCTCTCTGGGAGCGTTCTTCTGCGCAGTCTCCAACTGACTCAGGAGGTGCTCCCTCTCGGTGGCGTACTGGGATTTGGCTTCAGGAGAATACTTGATGCGCCCTGTATTGAGCATCTCGATGCGGGCTCTGTTTGCAAGATCTTTCATTGCGTTCGCATAGTCGGCATACAGACGTTCCATAGGGGTGTCGTACTTCGAAATAAGCTCTCTTGCGTCTGGCGCTTCTGCCATTCGAGTAGAGTCTTGGGTACGGGTCTTGGTCTTGCCCTGCTTATCAGTGTATGTCTCCACGACTTCCTTGTAGACGAGGGCTCCCTCTGGCTTAGAAGGATCGTACCACTCCTTGCCCTTCTGGTTGATCTTGGGGCTTCCCACCCGCTTATTGACCTGTACAGGAGACTTCGCTCTCGAGATGAGAGTACCCGCACCCTCATGATAGGATCCGTCTTCAGAGTAGTGACCCTGATACTTCTCCTTAAGTTCAGCGATGCCATTGTCGACATAGCTCTGTCTGTAATCCAGACCGTGCTTTGCGGCATCGATGACCACCATAGAGTGTTTGGTAGCTCTCACGAGCTCGCTATCAGGTGCTCCAGCAAGAGTCATGTCTGTGATGAGGTTTGAGATCTTGCCCATCTCCATTTGGGTGGAGTCTGCCCCGGTGTTCGGGTTCTTCATAGGTTTGAACTCTCTGCCACCACGAATATAATGCTCATTGCCGTCACTGTCAGTCTCGATCTTGTCAAACTTGTAGGTCTTGTTATCGAATTCCTCCAGCTCTCGCATGATCGGCTTATTTATAATTCGCACGTCGGAGCGTTCGCTGTTGCATGGAACCACCATAACAGTGTCACCATCAAAGTCTGCGCCCGACAGGCGATCCGCGGTCTTCTGACTGATGCCAACTGCATCGGCAGCAGTGCTTGTGATCATCCGCTGACCCTCTTTGTTCTTGTTGTTGACCTTGAGAATCGGAATTTGATAGATTCCCTCATGTGGGAATCTAACAAGAGCTACGGTTTCACCATCCTCAAACTGTGGAGCATAGACTTCGTCGTCTTTGATAGAGGTAAGAGGCAGAAGAACCTGATACTTCTGTCTCGGAAGTGATGCCGCATGGAGATGCACAGCCGCAGAGTCGCAGTCATTTGCAAACGACTCAAGCATTACTTTCTTAAGCGTCGGGTTGGTCAAGGATTGAAGCTCTTCGAACTCGCTTTCTCTGTCCGAGATGGACTGAGACAGCTGTCTCTTCGCGAGCTCTCTCGTCTGCTTGGACAGGAACTGTGAAGGCAACTCTCTCGACCAGTCATTCCAGTCGCCCTCATCTCTGGTTTTGTTGATAAGGCTCAGAGACTGGTGTTTTCCAGTCGCTTCATCAACGAATCTACCGTTAGGATCATCATAATATCTTTGTCCGCCATGCTCTTTTACCAGAGCGCCGAACGGATTCTCGGGATCTTTCTTGATAGGTTTCAGAACCGTTGAATCTTTGCTACCAAGAGCAGGCACTCCAGTCTTTTTATTGGTGTTATAGATGACGTCAACACCATCAGGGAAGTCAGACGGGTCGCCATAAACCGCCATTCCTTTCATGTAGTGGGTTCCGTCAACGAGAATTCGAACCTGAGCATAGTTTGAGCCACCAAGACTCAAGTCTTCGACGCCGGGGCGAATTTCGATGACGCCATCTTTTGCAAGACCGCCCTGATCGCCATATCTGACCTGCATTCTCTTCGAATCCATCGACTCAGGATATTCGAATGCCTTCTTAAAGGTCTCTCCGCCGTCATAGGAAATATAATCGGCGACACTGTTGATTTTCGAGGAATCGTAGACCTCTTTGTACTCGGTGTCTTTCGGACAGAGCACCATAGTGATAGTCTGTCTTCCGGGATTAGTGACCTGTGCCACACCTCTGGTATAGACAGGATATCCATCAGCTTCGAGGATTGCCAAAGCCTGACCGAACTTTTCACGGGAGACACCAAGCTCTTTCTCAACGCCCTCACCAACATCGAGCATTCCCTTCTCTTCGATCTTCTTGCGAAGGAAGTTCGCCGTCTGCTGTGCGGCATTCATACGGGCTTCAGAGTCTGCATTCAGAAGCGAGCGGATAGAGCTGTCGTTAGAATATCCCATGATTCTAGCAATCTCATTAAGAGACTTGCCGTCGTCACGAAGACTCTTCGCTCTGGCAACCTCGAGACCTCTGCGCTCGCTCTTCGCAATCGCCTTGTATGCACGCAGTTGTGTGGTCGTGAGTTTCATCTCATCTGCGATCTGCTTCTCAGTCCAGCCTTCCTTAGACAGCTGTTCCACTCGAGATAAAAAGTCGCCAGAATGCTGATACGGATTTTCACCGCTTCCCCACGGATAACGACCTGAACGCCGCTTGATGCCGTAGTGGGAAATATCATTGTCCGATTCTGATTCTCCGAAGTGAGAATAGATCTCATCCGCTACGGGGTTCATAAATATCAATCCTCCTTAGCTTTAGTCTTTTCAGCGATGCGGTTGATGTGCACGATATTATCAACGATCTCTCGCACCTCCTGACTCTCAGGGTTATGAACTACGACTTCGCCTGCTTGATAGATACGCAGTTCAAATATAATGTCAGCAGGATTCACATTATACTCGAGACAGAAGAGAGCCGCATATGTGAGAAGCTGTTCCATCTTTGCCGGGTGATCGCCGGATTTGTAATCGTGAATTCTTAAAACCCCGTCTCTGAAACAAATCGTATCGGCAGTTCCAAATATAATTGGACTGTATACAAGCGGTTGTTCCACTTCCATTCGGAAGCCGATTCCATCGTTGATATAGAGCTTCGCTGTTTCGAACGCCTCTTTCGGCAAGTATCCAAGATGCCGAATAAGTGTCATTCCGTAACCAGCGAGCTTGCTGTCTTCTGCGCACTTGTATTTTGTGAAAATATAATTCTCCGCTCCGTGGATGAGAGCCCTGATATTCGTCGCTTTATGACAGAGGATAATCTGACTAGCGACGTATTCATGGAGCTCAGTGCCCAGCGCGGTTCGGTACTGATTCTTGATTCTTCCCTCAATTTGCTCATCGTCATATCGAAGCCATGAACTCTGGCTAGGACTGAACAGAGCATGTTGACCTTTAAGATCGGAATGCTTGTTGAAGATCATCTAATACCTCCTTTTCGTTTTCAGGATTGATAAATCTCGCGAAGGACATCTGGTTGTAAACATCAACCCAGTAATCCTGATTCGGTTGCTTATGAGCATAGCACCATGCTTTGCATTCAAGCATTGCCCATTTGTCTTTCCACAAAATAAGCAAGTCCGGACAACCTTGATGAAACTCGATCTTAAATATCTTGCATTTTGGGAAGAGTTCGTAGAGCTTATCGCGAAGTTGATCCTGAAAACGTCCTTCTGGTCCTCGTGCCATCTTTTTTGCCTTTCTCCTATTAGCAAAAACGAAAAGAGGAAGAGAGGTTGGCACAATGTCCATTCACTTGGACGCGATTGCGTCGGCGTGTTTTAACCTCTCTCCTCATAAAAGCGGGTGTTTTTATCGCGTGCAAATATCAGTCCGCTTTTCTCTTTGCCTGTGCTCTGCGTTCGCGACGATTGAGCTTCTCGGAAATATAATTGTTGCTCTTCCCAGCGTCACGATTCCGCTTCATCGCACGGAGGATTGTTCTTCTCATGCTTGCCATCTATTTCACCTCCTTTCGCTGTTTCAGAAAAAAAAACGATTCCCAAAAACTTTTTCAAAAAATTAAAACATACATAACTATATATCTTTTAATTTTCCTAAAAAAGTTTTTAGGGGTATTTTTTATTTTTTTGAAGAGCAGCGAACACCTCAAAAAGCACGTAAATACGTCGTTTTTCGCATACTCCCCAAAATCGCGAAAATATAACAGGAAACTTTTTGCACGAAAAATAGGCAAATTTACTATGTAGGTTGGAGACCAAACCTACATACTTTTTACCACTCTCTCTTGTATGAAAACCGGTATCTGCCCGTCCGGCTAAGCTTTCCGGAGAGCACAGCACTAATGTTTTGCTGCCTAAGTCCCAGCTCTCTAGCCGCCTCATTCTGACTCGAAAATATAATTTGCTCCCCAGTATCGATGTTCTCCGCCACGATTGATAAACTCTTTCCTGAATGAGAAACATCCATCCGAGCACATTCGAATCGCCAAATTCCAGCTGTCCGAAGTCTACCAGAAAGTACAGAACTGATATTACCAGCGTTGAGCCCCAGTTTCTCAGCCGCTTCTTTGCGACTGCTAAACCAAATACGTTCTCCGTTTCCGTCGTGAATAGCGATCACGGGATCACGAGCAACAGGGTCTTCCAAATATAAGTTGCTTGCCCTATCGTTTCTCAAATCCCCGTCTTTATGCCAAACCGTCACGGCTTCCTCACCATCAGCTCTGCAAAATGCATCAGCAACGAGAGTGTCCACATGACGAGACCTGAACCAGCCGTAGCGAAACAGCCTTACCTCGTTTCTTCCGGTCTCCGGATCAAATATAATGTCAAGGATCCGAGACGAATCCGTAATCTGCTCGAAGTCATCGAGGAAGCTACGAACTCGCCCCAGATTAGACACCTGAAACCCGTGGAAACCAGAAATGTCTCTCCAGAGTTCAGTCATAGAGTCCCACCACACAGTCCAGAGAAATATCAAGGACTCGGCAGATCTTCACGAGGTCATCCAGACGCATAAGGTTACGTTCATACAAGGTATTGTTAAGAACCCGCTCATTAACATGGGCTTCCTTGCACAATTCCTTTTGTGTCATGTCATTCTCATCCATGGCTGTCCAGAGAGCCTGAGCAATGCGAGCACGAAGATCCTTATCAGCAGTATTTCTTGCCATTATAAACTCCCCTTCCAAAGAATTCAGCCGTTTTGATCGCATTCTTCATCACTTCATAAGGAACAGAATCAGTATAGCGCTTATAAATATCAATGAGGTTCATAGCTACTTTTACGCCGTAAGCACCTCGCTCGACTCCTTCCGGAATCGTCTCATTAATACGCGTTCTGATAACTGCCATCATGTCGTTGTAGCGACTGGAACCGGGAATCCGGTCACGCTCGAAAAGAGAAATATAAGCACCGCTCGTACCGATAGCATCTGCAAGCTCTTTCTGTGTCATACGCAGAGCCATTCTATGGGCTCTAATCATAAATCCATCCGTAATCGCCATAATAAACCTCCAAAAATATAAACTTACTCTAAGTTAATCGGAGTACCGACTGTGCCTACAGACCCGCTCGAATCCGTAGCTTCAAAGTGCTCATCTCCAAGCGGATACATGTACCTGAACATTAAATAGTTAGCGGCGTCTACAAGGTGTTCAGTATTATGGTCTTTCTTGAACGCTTCGATGCATAGCTCTGCTGTCTTAAGCGCATCAACACGACCCTCGCCGAAGTTCTTCTTTGCTGGACCGTATTTGTAGAACGATACAGCCACCCTATTTCGTCTGAGTTCATCAAACACCGACGAATACTCAGATTCTGAAAGCTTGATTACTCCCAATCTCTATCACCTCCTCTTCACAAGTACGCAAAATATCCATAGTCAGCTCGTTCATTTCGTGTTCGGCACAGTATTCAATCAAATCTGGTACTTTTTTCGCATACCAGCTGTAGAACTTCTTGTGAATATGGTCAGTCAGCTTGTCGATACCATCGAATGTCACAGTCTTGAGAATCCTATTGTCCCAATCGAGTTCTCTAGCAACGTCCTCTATTCTAATAACACTATACGACGTAGCAATCCGGTTTGCTTCTTCGGTGCGAAACAGTGACAAACCCATCAAGATACGAGTAAAAAGCCTTCTCGATGTATCGTGTCCGACAGACGGATAGATAACGACCTCGTGAATGTGATTGCCTCTTGCGTAAAACACTCTCAGTATATCGTTACGATCAAATGCGTTACGGAAAGACGTCATATCCGGCTGACACGTAATGCCAACGCCGACTTGACAATTTCCTCCACCATACTCAGTCGAAACCCGAATCCGATCGCTCATTGTAAATCCAACGTCGCCACAATAAGCGTATTCTAATGCAGTCAAGAGATCGGAAGGAATCTTGCCTTGAAACCGCTCGACAATAGTAGAAGAGGCGCCTACAATTGCATACATTTGCCGCTCCATCTTATCCATAACTTACTCTCCAATCTTCACATCAAATATAGACGAACCGAACCGATACCTCTTACAACTGATGCTATCACCAGCCATGATATCAGTAAAGGTCAGCTCGTCTATATCGTAAACCTTTTCCTTACCGTCAATCTCGCATAGCACAAAATATAATGTCGAATGACCAGTCTCACGCTTCATATCGCCGAGAACCGGATCTGATACATCACAAGGCAAATCACACTCACCCTCTACTGGATTCTTATCATTTCCGGTATTAGACACCTCGCTTGACTGATCCCATTTGTCAATATCATAGTAGTAATGCCATTTGTATACCCTATGCGAGGTCTTCACGTTTCCAACTTTGGTATGTCTAGTATGATGGTACTCGTATTCTGCTCTCACATTGTATGCGTTACAGGGGATAGTCTCTCGCATGTCACAAGAGTCAAGCCCTCCGCCATTCTTAGACGTCGTTCCCCATTCGTCCTCATGATGCTGAGTGTAGGTGTAACATTTAATGACTGTCCTCCATTGTACTGAAGAAACAGTCATCTCCTCACTTACTGGAATGAAGATCAGACACCCAAGGATAATAAATATAATGAGAACCACTAAAAGAATTCTAGCAACGGTCTTGCTCATAGGTCTTCAATCTCTTTCCCCAGTAATTACTTCAGAATACGGCAGAGTTTCGATCCAGTCACAGAAGCTCATTGACTCACCATTACCAAGCCGCCATTCGTCAAGCTTGTGGCATTTGCGCCATTGGTAGACATTACTGAGCATCTCATAACTCATCATGCAGGTGCGTTTCTGGTTGTAGGAGCTAGGAAGTAGCTGAATCATCTGCCACCAGTACGCTTTTTTCATAGCTGGATCAGTTGTTCGCAAATATAATTCCCGTGCCTCATTCAGCATCGGAATCACAGCACACGTCATGACGCCAATCGGAGACAGTTGCATAGACCCATCTCCAAGGAGTACCCATAGATCCTCTGATCCCCCAAACAAATGCTCGTGACTAAAATCCGAAATATCAAACGGCTTCTCTGTGATCTTGTGCATCGTGGAGCAGGAGTTCTTCTCGATACCCATGCGGTAGGTGTCCATCTCTTTCCACCAGTAAAGTGGTGCGGTGATGTCCGCCCATACGACAATCTGTCTTCTGTACTTCGCCTCAACTGAGTTCTTAGAAAGACGCATGGCAAGATCATGATCTTTTTCTCCAATAATGAAACCGGGATCCATCGACCACTCGTCGCCAGAGAGTCCTGCGTGAGAATCCGACTTGTCCCATGAGTTCATTGGGTTACGCATCCCTCTGATAGCCGGCTCAAGTCCAGCAATCGATACCTTTTCAATCTTGATCATTAAATATCACACTCCTTAAGATCAGATCGCATACACTGGTTCGTAAGCCCGCAACACGGACAAGAGTGCGTTACGTACGGTGCTGCAAAACTGCCAATCGTCGTGAAGATGGTACAGTTCTTTGCAAGTGCCCGATACTGGCAACCGCAAACATCGCAGTTAAACTCTGCAAAAAGTTTCTTTCCCGGTTTCAGGATGATCACGCCATTATCAGATTCCATAAAATATCACTCCTTTTCAAACACCTTGACATCTTTGACTAGAACGTCATCCCATGCTCGGTCTCTCCCGGCGAGCTTTCTAAAGCCATCCATGATAGCCGCCTTCACTTCTGACTCGGTCATGGTAGCCTTATCCCCTTTCAGGATATAAGTGAACTGAACATTCGCGATGATCGTCTGCTCCTTCTTCGACTTCTTTGCCATCCTCACTCACCTCCTTTCTTCTGCATCTGCTCTGCAATCGACTGGTAAATCTTACCCATGGATTCAAGGTTGCGGGAGAATTCGTTCGCGATACCATCGAGTTTCCCGTCAAACTTCTCAACGATCATTTCCTTTGCCTTCTCCGTAATATCATCCACGAGCTCAGACTTATCGATATCAGCGACTTCCTTAGCGATCTTTTCTGTCACTGCCTGCTTCAGATGCCCCTTAGAAGCCTCTACAGCGCTCCGTACGGCCTTTTCGACGGTATCGTGCATAATCCCCTCAGTAGCTCGTACAGCGCGTCCAGCAGCGTTCTGAGCAGCCTTATCGACCGCTTTGTCAACGATAGCTTGCGAAATATCAATGAACGTCATGTTCTCGACATCCGTAACAGCAAGGTTCATCATCTTGGAAATACCATGGAGCTTCTTCCCGCAGTAGATTGCCGCCACAGCCGATACCCCGGCAACGACCCACCCGAGCACCTTACTTGCTGTGAGTCTGCGGTTTTGCTTCTTAAGCTCTTCCATCGCCATCATTTCTTCCTTAGTCATAGCTTTTTCTCCTTTCAAATATCAATCGTTTTCATGCAGTTTACTTAAGAAATTGGAAATACACCGTTTGCATTCTCGCTCGCCTTCCTCATGTATGCGCCGCAGTTCGGGCAGAATCTTGACTTCCAGAATGTTTTTCCCGTGATTTCATGGTTTTCGTTAAAATCCAGATGAGAATTTTCGTCATGGCATCTGGAACATTTGATCGAAATTACCATTCCTATTTTTCTGTCATCTTCATCAGGTTCGGTTTCCACCCACTCCCCGCACTCCGGCTCAATTGTGGGCTGTTTTTCCACAATCTCTCTGCACTTTTGGGCGGCAGGCAAACCGCCCCTTCCAACAGGCTCATGCAGGGCATAGGCTTTGCATAGCGTATTGATCTTTTCCAAAGTCGCCTGTCTGTCAATCAGTTCCATCGTTATCTTTTCTCCTTTCAAATTATGCGAACATCGTGTTTTAGACCCACATTCCGCTTCACAACTTCCATGTCATCCCGTTCGAGCGTGTCCATCGCGAAAATATCTTCAATCTTTGCTTCAAGTTCTTTAATGGTCAATATAAATATAACACTCCTTTGTAAATATAAAAGCGTAAGAGCGCCAGCAATCCGCAAGCGCCCTACTCCGCTTAAAACTTGTTAAAAACCTCGAGTTCCACTACCTTGTAGATGATTGTACGCTCAGTGAGGGTTACCATCGCAGCATTGTTGTCCGCAGATACCCAGACCTTCGGTCCACGAGCGCGTTCCGAATCCTCAAAAATCGAGCAAGCATCTTTCTTAGCCAGTTCGATGCACTTACACATCGCCTCGTCCTTGCTAATGAAAGCAAACTCATCCTTGAGTGTGTTCGGTTTTATCTCGCTATTCCATGGGTTGTTAGTATCCACCATCATGCTTTCCACTGTGATAACATAAACCTTTTCCATCATATAAATCACTCCTATAATATAATAGTAACCTTTCGGTTCCACTATACACGGTGTGATTTCCGCGCAAAAGGAAAGAGCCCTTGTTAGGAGCTCTTCCCCTTTGATTTCATATCCTCAAACCAGTTACGTCCTCCTGTTCCGTACGGATACCATTTGTTCACGATCGCCATTATGTCATCAGCATTTCTTCTTTCCCACTTCTCGTCAGAGATTAAACCCAGTGTACCCAGTAGGTTTGTCACCTCAGTACGATTGGCGTGATAGTGTATTGCGATCTTAGCAATCGTTCCACGAATATGTTTCCACATCATAACTTACTCCTTTCTGTTTTGGCGGATATTCTTCCATTACAGATGGTGTAAATTATGCGAGGTCATAATAGACATCCCTCAATCGCCCCGAGTTCCATGGTCTTCCACTCAAGGACCTTTTTCTTCAATCCGTATCTGTCTCCCGTGACCTTAATATTACGTTCGAGAAACCCTATCTGGCGTCTGAGCGACGCACACCGCTCCTTGACCCAAATATCAAAGGCTTCATCAGACATCGGCGATTCCTCGATCATGCCGTACAGAAGCTGATCTGCCATTGGAATATCAATCATGATTTCTCCTCACCAACTCCACGATGAATGCTGGTTCATCAACCATGCACCAAGGATTTCCTTGATTCTCCAGCATCCGATCTTTGTACCGTATATCTTCTTTGTCTTCTTGACTTCCTCTATGAGCTGATCTCTTGAGATCATGAACCCCGAACTATCTCCGTGCAAAATATCAACAGCGTACGCAAGAGGTTCGTTCGTGTCCATCTCGTCATCCACCAGCTTCATGATTGCGAGGTAGTACACGGTCGTCATCTTTGATTCGCCATGCTCCACAGCAATCATGGTGCACTTCGACAGCCCGAGTAAGTCTGCAAGGTGCTGAAGTGACCATCCAGAAAATGCCCTTATGACCGGCAATTCCTCTCTGAGTGATTCTAGTCTCTTTTCACTGATCATGCGTCGTCACCATCTTCCTCGATTCCCGGCTTCTCAATAAGCTTTGGAAGAGCCGTAAGTGTTGTAAGATACATACCAAGAAGCGTGGCAGTGATGAAATACAGATCAATCTGGATATCTTCCCAGTCGTGCTGAATATCCATGGACTCCGACACGAGAATCAAACGCTCAAGACGAGACATGACGTCATACCACTCGCCGCGACGGGCTTTATCCATGTCCTTTTCATGACGATGAAAATAGGCTTTCACCACCGCTCTGAGTTGCGGGGTAACCCGTTCACCAAAAAACTTTGCTTTCATATTCAACGCCCCTTATTAAATATCAAAAATAGCCATGTCCATAGAGTCACACCAAGCCTTAAGCCCTTCCTCACTCATTTCATACTCGTCGTTGAAGCGCTCAGCGAGGAACATCATTGCATTCACGAGATGCTCCTTGCACTCAGTGCCATCTCCGTCCACCTGCGCATAGACCTTGTCGAGCTCCTTGAACGCCCACAGGTCAGACCCTTCTTTGGCGTTGTCAAGCATCTCCTCGTACTTGTCACAGAATGCCACGAGAGCATCAACCTTTTCATTATAACTCATCATAATAAACACTCCTTTGTAAATATAAAAGCGTAAAAGAGAAGAGCCCTTGTTAGGACTCTCCCCAGAATTTACGACGACGCTCATCTCGTTCTACAACCAGAGTATCGACGATCTTCATGCCCTGTTCGACAAAGTAATCCCTATAAAACTTTGTGTCTGGCACATTACAAAGATGCGAAATCCCAAACCGCTCCTTGAAATGCTTGCTCATACGCACAACGATTTTATGCGCCGCACCATACCTACGCCTTACGGTATCCGTTCCATAACCAACGCTTTCTGCGTATGCGCAAACCTCTTCCAAAGGCTGCTTATACCATTCGTATCCGCCTCTCTTAAGCACCACATAGCCGTTCTTCTCAAGTTCTGTCTTCATCTCTTCCAGTGTCATATAAATCACTCCTTTCAAATATAACGGAACGTCGTTCCACTATACACGGAGCAATCCTCGCGTGAATCTCGTCTCATTGAACTGCTTCTTTGCAACCAATGCTCTCCGTATTGCTTTCTCGATGGTAGACTTTGATGTGAGATGGTAATAGTTGAGGTCTATAAACTTGGTGTTCATCCTGTCTATCCGTCCGGTCGCCTGCTCCATCATCCGGTAGGAGTAGTTCTCTGAATAGAATATAATTGTGTCGGTCGTGATGCAGTTCCAACCCTCGGATCCGGCATTGTACTGCACGAGATACACCCACCTGTCGCTATTCGGAACAGGCTGATGTTTATGACCTGACCACTCTGCGATCTCGACGTCTTTTTCATAAGGAAGCCCCAGCAAGATGTCGCGCTCGTAGTCAAAGTTGTAGAATATGATGACCCGTTTGTGCCGTTTGAAGAGATCCAGAACCGCTTGCTGTCTTGACTTGTCTTCCGACACCACCCGTCTTAAGCACTGACAGTATTCGCCCGGAGTCTCAATCGGAGCATCTCGCCATGGGTTCCAGCGCTTTCGTACAATCCCCATGTATTCGCTCCTATCAAACTCCGTATTGATAAGCTCGTGATGTCTGACTGTTGATCGTTCGAAGTCCATGTCAACCAGTATACGATCTCTAAGTCTCGTGAGCCTGTCCACCCCCAAATATCTATCAATCTGGGGAAACTTTGTAAATGGCTTATAGACGATGTGCTGCTCTTTGAACTCGGTTCTATTACGGTAGAACCCATTCGCAACAAAGACCGGAATATAGTCGGTCCATGTGTCACCCGGTGTCGCAGATAGCAATATCCATTGGTTTGTCTTTGTGATCTTAAGAAATGACTTGACCCATGCACCAGATCCCACAACCCGCTGCTCGTCAAATATAAAGAACGCTTTTTTAACGTCTTTGTACTTGCCGATGTTGTTCCACGAATCGATAACGACCTTATTAGAATATCCATTCGCATCCGGATCGGGGGACAGCAGAAACGGTGTTAGTTCGCCCTCCCATTCGAGACTATCCCGCTTCTTTGCCGTGGTGATAATATAAAGGTCACAAGGGTTCTGCATTCTCGGCGTTATCCGGTCTCCCATCTTCAGCACGCTGCCGTTCGTAATCCAGACTCGTCCTTGCGTATCTCCGGGATACGCAAGAGCACCTCCGAACAGGATATAATAGTAAGCAAGAGCGGTCCGAGATTTCCCCGAACCGACCCCACCATGTAGAATGCAACCATTGTGAATGCGGTCAAGCGCATTAAGCTGATGCTCACTCAGCTCGATTCTCATTTCTTATTACCCTTATCCCTATCAGGTTCTGGGAGGATGATTTCTTCGTAATGCTTACTGAGCTTGTATCCTTGCTTGTTCGCGTATTTCCCAGAGACAAACACCTGCTTCTTTTCAGCAGGCTTTCTCTCATCTTTTTCCTTATTGAGCATTGTTGGATCCCTCCATTTCTCGTTTGAGTACCTTCTGAATGCAAATATAACAGCCATCTGCACAGTGGTCTCCCTTCTCAACGCCGAAGCACTCTCCGACGCATCTAGCGCCATCAGAGAGCTTTGAGTTCAATACCATGAGGATCTCAATCTGAGGTTTCTGAAGAAGCCACTTCTCAACCTTCATTATTCTCACCATTCCTCTTGTTGCCGTGCTTGTTCTTGAACGCGTCGATGTTCTCGTTTAGACTTCTAAGCGGCATCGCGGTCAGAAGCATGAACTTGGCAAAGAATCGAAGATTGTCCATGGCTTTCTCAGTTGAAGTACCGTTCTCGTCGAAGCGTTCCAGAATCTGCTTCATCATACCGAGTGTATTGCAAAGCTGGTTGTTGATGGCGGAAAGATCCTCTTCGAACTCAAGAAACTCAATGATGCTCCTATCATCATGGAACTTCTCTTTTGCGACTCTCCGCATCTCGTCCTTGATCTCCTGTGGAAGAGAATCAAACAATTCTGCTGCATTCATACCTTTTCTCCTTTCAAGTTAAACAAAAATATAAAAGCGAAAGAGGACTCGCAATCCGCGAGTCCTATTCAGCTTCGTAACGAAATTCACCATGCCTTATAGCAGTGATGCTCCTCTGCCAGTTTCTGGACATTGTCCTCTCTCAGCGTGTCGACAATCAGATTAAGAACGATTTCGCCGTCGTCCATATAGTTGATTGATCCCACTATGCCCCATGAGCTGTGAAACCAAGTCAAATCAATGGTAAACGCCTTAACGTCCTCCTCTGTGCCTCTAACGTAGAGTCTCGTTTCATTGAAATCTAACATAATACATACCTCCTTTTATTCTGGCGTCTTTCGCCATAATGGAGGATGTAATATGTGCGCAAAATATCAATCCTGCGCGTACCGAGAAGCGTACGGATCAAACTCTTTCTCGCGTTCTCTGAGCTGAGCAATGCGATCGTAGTCCGGCTCGATGTACATTGTACGAATATAAAGACACCACTTACCGGGCTGGTACTCGTACGGATTCAGAACCACGTTGACACAGCGGATGGGCTGGTAGTCAAGCTCGTCCGTGATAGCTTCTTCAGGAAGCGGGACCGCACGATGGTTCTCGTTCACCAGATAAACCTTCGGCGGATAGCGAAGGGGTGTACCATGGCTGTCCGTGAATGCAAGAGTGGTGTTGACATAGTGGAACAGTTTTTCCGTCTCCTTATCAACTCGCTCTTTTACGTTGATGCCGCGATCCATGAGCTCTCTGACCATCAATTCCGGAACCAGAATAGCGCAGGTTCTGGTGGGCTTATGGGAGAGATTTCTCTCTGGATTGCCTGCAAGGTTTCTGCCGAAGTAGCAGAAGTTCGTGTCGTCGAGAGCAATCATTCTGCTTTCGGGTCTCCCAGCAAGTTCCTTCATAATTGACATAATTAAAAACTCCTCTCATTAAAGAAAAAATATAAAAGCGAAAGAGCGCCTGCAATTTGCAAGCGCCCTCGCACTTAGCCTAAGGTTATCCCACAAATACGTTGAACATCGCCTGAACGCTAGAGTTTTCGTCAAAGCCATCGATCTTCTTCAGGTCCTCGACAGCCTCGTGCAGGTCCTGAATCGTCAAATTCACATCAGCTTCGGAAATCATGTCAATCCAGTCAGTGCCGCACGCTTCCGCATAGAAACCCTTCTTCACCAGTTCCGGCGGGACCTCCAATGGTCTCTTGTTCGGAATCGGGATGTCGACGGGTCTCGGCGTGTACGAAACGGTACCGAAACTCTTTTTGATCTTCTTTCCGATCACCGCGATGACGATTGCTCCGACCGCGATCTTAGCCGCCGTCTGAATCCCCTCCTTGTGATCCTCGTAGAACTTCTTAACTTTCTCCTTCGTTGTCATAAGACATTCCTCCTATAAATATAAATTTAGGCAACCTTATTGCCATAATAGAATGTGCTATCTTCGCGAAGTCAGAAAGGTAACAGTCCGCTCACATCAAACCCGATCTCGCAAATATCATCGTCCAAAACAGAGTCCGCAACGTGGAAGTAAGGACAATCAAAGCATTCCTTACTTGGATCCTCTTCTCTCATCTTCTTCCAGTTTTGGCAGGATTCGTAGTCATGGTGTTCTTCATGCCTCTTCTCCGGTTTCATCGAAATATCAACAAAAGCATCGAAGTCACCGTACTGAGAAATCGTCTCAACCGCCTTATTCACCATGTCATCGTAGTAGCTTCGGTCGATGAGATCCTCCATTTTGAGATTCTTAACGGTTTCAGATTCGAGCCAGAAATATCCTTTGGAACCGGTAGCCGCCGAATACTTGACATTGCCATCTGCATCCTTCGATTCTCGGAGCAGTTCCTTTCCACCGCAACCTTCCTTAATCGGACAGAACTGACCGACTCTGCCGATGAATTCAGGATTATCAGAGTCTTGCTCCCGCAAATATAAAGCAGATGATACACTCATCGTCTCACACATGTCATCGAATGTGATGTCTTCATGGCTGAACAGCTTCTTGAAGACGTACGAGACTTGGAATTGCTTACCTGTCGCAGTCCACTTTCCGCCCTTTTTCTTATTGTCGTCAGGCACGTAACCATAGAGTGCTTCACAGTCCTCAGCGGAGGCATACCGAGCAATGTAGACTGCATCGTTTACAAGACACATTCTCTCATAAGTCGCTTCGTGTTCGAACGTGTATCCGTAACGCTTACCGTACTCCATGACAAACTTGATGATCTTCTTGTCTGCCATCGGAATCTTAATGGAGTCTGTCTTGATGTGCGCGACCGTATAGCCACGCTGCTTGACCTCTCGCTCGAGGTTCATCATGAACAGGGCGCCTCTTTTTGCGACAATGTTGTCGATATTGCGAGGATCTTTGAACGGATTCGAGAACTTCGCCGCAGTGAGACCATACACCGAGTTGATGGCGGTCTTTAACGCGTTCGCGAGCTGTTTCGCTGTGAACTTACCATCCTTGACCCACTGAATGTATTTGGTCAGCTTGCCGCCAAGGATGTTGTTGATCTCCTCCCATGCTTCATGCTTGATTGAGACTCTGCCATCGACAATCTCTTTGAATCGTCTTGTGAATTCAGGTCCGAAGAGGCATTCTGCAATGGTGGAATGAGGGTGCATAGACGCGATATCAAGCAGTGCGTCCCAATAATACATCCCGGGTTCTGCGTATACTCTACCGCCTTCGCCAACCTCTTCTCCGAAATATAAACTCTTTCCGTTCTCGAAAGTGTATCCGGGGAAGTACGGGAGAAGTGAGTCAGTCTTGCTCCACCAGTCCATCATTTCAGGGCACGCATCCCAAAGGAACATGGATACCGCTTCCGGAAGCTCTGTCACTTGCTCGGCAAGGTTTCTATAGCAGAACTGCGACTGCGGCTTCTTCTCATTGCCGAATATAATCTTGGTTGTCAGCTGGTTTGTTGTGTCGTTGACTGTCAAATCTGCCAAGTCCGCCAGTATCTGTCTTGCGATCCAGTCTGCTTCAAGGAACCAGAATGCAGCTTCTGTCGAGTTGACGTCGTTATCACAGTATTTACCGACAAGCTCCCATTTGTCCTCCGGAACCGGCTGATCCCATGGTAGCCCAAGTTCCTGATGGTGGACACCCATATCAATCTCGAGCTTTTTAAGACTCTTCTTGTTACCAGCGGACGCAAAGTCGTACACATCCGTATAAGACAAATTGTATGCTTCCTTGAAGAATCCGTTGCCATTGTTGATGATGTTCTGCGACAACTTGTAAATATCAAGAGTCGAGTAACCGACCAGACACGCATAGAGCATATGGTTATCGTATCTACGGCAGTTAAAACCGATGAGTCTGTATTTCAGAAGCCCCTCAATCTCCTCAGGAGTAGGGTTGTACATTCTTGTTACCGGTTTCGTTCTCGATTCAATAATAGCCGCCAAAATATCTTCGAACTTTTCGGTCTTCGGTTCGATGAATTTCCAGTTGACGAGGAACAGATTCTGGAACACCTCAACGTCATAAAACACGATGGGTGCTTCCTGCTCGACGTTCTCTGATGGCTCGTCCGATTTGAACTGCATCTTACCCACCATCTTCAAACAATTGTCTGACTGATGGGTAGAGTTCGCAGCAAACGCCAAGACAGCACCGTAGAGGTCAGAGACATCGTAGTGCATCCCGCTATTGTATGCGTCGTCGAGTGCCTTCAGAATCATGGACACGTTGCTTGTGGTGTCAGCGTGTATCTCTTTCTGAAGACACTTCTTGATGGTTGTCCGAAGCCCTTTCTCACTTTGGACGCCCTCGAAGTTGACCATGGCCTTTTCTCCTTTCAACGGTAAACCCGAGCTGATAGTCGCTACCGGAATATCATTACATAGTGTCAGTTTCCGGCGGAGCGACGAAAGCCCCGTAAACACCTTGATTTCAATGTGGTCGCCGTACACCCTGTTGAGCCGCTCAGGATCCCCAGAATATAAATAATGTAGATGAATTCCACACCCGGATTTAGACAGTTCAGCATATGTGGGCGGGAATTTAGATGCCGCTTCCATGTTCTTCTCGAGGCTCTTATTGCCATCAGCGTCTGGAATGTCAAAGTCAATAACAATATGTGTCATGGGGACTCTGACATAGTGAAGTCGCTTGGAGTTAATGTCCTTGAGCGTTGTCTTCACATTTTCCCACTTTGCGCTCGGAGTCCCATCAGAACCGGCGTATTGAGCAGGCAAATTCGAAAGCTCGTCGTCGAGCAAACTCGGCTGATCCCTAAATATAATCCAAGTGTCTGACGTCTCTGGCGGCTTCTCCTTGCGAACCGACTGGTCAATGAACTTCTCGGTCTTGAAACCATGGTAGTAGTTTTTGACGGTAGCTTCACCTGAATCAAACTGCTCCTCGAATTCCCAGAAGTAGTCTTTGAGCTCCTCTTTGAATATCCGGAGTGTATATGGGTATGTGACCTTTGCCTCGTCGACCCATGTCTTGTACATCTCCCATGCCGCTTTGAGCGTCGTTCCGTTCTGCTTTTTGAACACAGGATACGAGTCGGTTAAGAAGTTAAAGAAGTCATTCGTAGCGCCAAGCATTCTGACAGGAATATAATCGTCAAACGCCTCTGGATGATTCTCGTATACCTCTTTACAATGGTATGCGATAGCACCAAGTTCGAATGGAATCTGCTTCATCAGCTTATTGTACTCCTTGAGCGGGATCTTTTCCCCCGTCGGTTGTACATCGATGAGTCGTCTTAGCAACCCGCTTCGAGAGTCTGTAATCTTAACCGGTTTATTTGTGCCCATGAAAAGGAAAGAGTGGAAGGAGTTTGAGTACGCCTTTGCATACTTTTCATTCACACTCATGACCTCATGGGATACCAGAGAGTTCAGAAGCGTGTTGTCTTCGATCCGACTTAAGTCACCATCCTGCTGAATTGCCACCAGAGGATTCGCTCTGAATGCTTCCAATGCAAACTGGTTCGAACTTGAACCGATGGCTTTTGCGTTGAAAGCGGTCAGATAGCCCTCGAACAGTCGCTCAATGATTTTGAGGATCGTTCCTTTACCCGCACCGGGGGCGCCATAGAGGACAAGAAACTTCTGAATGTACCTCGATTCCCCAGTGACAATAGATCCTATTGCCCATTCGATTTTGAGACGTTCAGATTCTGAATACAGCGTTCCAATGATTTTGCCCCATGCCTCGCATGAGCCTTTTTCGAGTGGATAGTCAAGGCGATGAGATGAGTAATCTGTCTTCTTGACTTCCATATTGGAAAATATCAAGCGGTCGTCGAGTTGATGCCAATTGTCACGGCATTGTTTCTGGACGAACTTGTGCCATCGGTCAATAGAACCTGAATCCGAATCCCACATAGACAGCACTCTCGCCTCTCTGAGGTGCTCGTTCGCTTTGACGTGGTTCCGAAGCTCCATGTCGATGAGGTCGAGTGCGTCCTGCTCTTTCAGCGACCATCGGGATTGCCCCTCGATCCAGATAGAATAGAAATCCCCGCCTCGAATCATCAGATCCGAAGACGGCATGATTTTGAACTTCGGATACACTTCGATTCCGGTTTTCGTAATTCGTTCGCAGATCATCAGAAAGTCAAGCATTCATCACAGCACCTCCTTTCTATAATGAATATAATCAGTTGATGATACTGTCAAGATACCACATCGCTTGGCACCATATCTCCACTTTCCTTAGGTCTTTTCTCGTGTGTGGAAGATGAAATAATCCACCCTCGCCATTTCGAGAGTAGTTATGGTCAAGCATATTTTGAACTGCGATATCTACCATTGCACGGTTATAGTGTTCGTCGTCCAGTTTGTAAATATCCATGGATTTGAGCATCTCCACAAACCATCGACTTGTACGATCACCGAACTCTGGATCGGACATGATCGTATCCTCAATCCTGATCGCCAAAGCTACCATCATCTCAAGCACTGTGCAGTTCCGATTATCAAGCCATGCCGTGATGTATCGGTAATGATGCCCTTTCTCATCGGCGAATCGATATCTGAGATTCACACCATCCTCAAACCGATTACCATCCATGGGCATGTAGTAGCGGAACTCTATCTCATGAAGATGCCTAAGAAGCGCCTGATGACGACGGCAACCAACAAAGTGACAAAGCCACGTAAAGTATTCATCTTGCAAAGTTTCCCTCATTTAACCCTCCGCAGGGTGAGTCTCGGCATATGAGCACTGATCGGCGACGATCTCAATATCAATGTGCTTTTTTGCATCCCGCACATACACGCTATCGGTGTAAGGTAGGAGTGCTTTCCATCGGGTACCGAGAACACCCTCGACATCAGAAACGATGTCGTCTTCTTCGTCCGTGATTACCCCATCAGAATATAAAGTATAGGTAAGCGGGGCGTTTCCATCTTTACCGAAGAGCTCGGGATCGATGATCTCCGGTTCGTATGCTTCCGCAGAATACATCTTGATGGCTTCCTCGTACTCTGCTTTCTCATCCGGGATTGGTTCTGTTTTTTGTTCGGAAGCGGATGAGTAGAACGCCTTCATATCAGCGATTTCCTCTTCAGCAGCTCTTCGGATACGTCTTTCGGTGCAGATGATGGCGGCAATTGCTCCGACTGCCGCGCCCACCACAAATGTAAGAAATTGTTTCACAGGTATACCTCCTTGTCGTTGCCCCAGTCAATATCCGTCTCATTGACGATGGTGACGGGGTTGCGGTGAATGACAAACTCAGTGTTTTTGAGCATATCTCTGTACATCCGCTCTGCGACCTCCTTTGCCATCACCGTGTTTTTGAACATTTCATCCTTCTTTATGTCGTCGCATGTGTCCTTCCACTGGGCGTAAATCATCAGCATAATGCACGCAATGGTGCAGACACACGCAATGACCCCAAGAGCAAATTCCATTTTGATCGTCTCCTTTCAAATATCCATCATTTCTTCTTATGTTTCATGGCATACAGAACATTCCCATCCACATTGAAATCGAGCAGTATGCAGTTGTCGATCGGCATCTCTTCGCCCCTTCTCACAGCCTCGATAAGGCGATCAATACCGAAATTGATTTCGTTATCGCCATTGTGATTCGGATCATTAGGCGCGTATACCCATCCAACAACCTGACCGAGCTCTGTCGGCGGAAGACCAAGCCGCTTACGAATATCATTTAGGAACACCGGGCGCCCCGGATAAAATTCCTTAAGAATCTTATTCCAGTGGCTCTGTTCAGCCTTGAGGAAGTCCAAATTCTGAATGAAATCCGGTTCCCAGTATTCGGAGCGCTCGTCGAAGAGTACCGAATAGTCATCGTCGTCAGTCACCCGCACCATATGGACAGAATCCTCCATCACCGGATTGCCGTGTTCATCTTTCCAACCTGTATCGTTCTTCTCTGTGATGGCTTTAATGCCATGCAATGCGCAGTAGTCTGCTTCTTCGCCGTACTTCTCAGAAATATAACCACGATACTGCTTGAACTTCTCTGAGATTGCGGTGTATGCCGCCGCAGAGAGCATGAACAGCTTGGTTAGCTCTTTGTACATGCCGATCTCGCAAGCGATGGCGCCGCCGGTAAGACCAATCGGAACCAGTGCGCACTTCGCAATCTTAACTCCAGCCTGCATTTTCGCAGCTGTCGTGTCCCGCTTCTTGTCTTCCTCGGTGTAGACCTCGCCAGAAGCAGTCTTGCCTTCCTGAGCGCACTTCTCAATGGTGTCCATGCGCTCGTTGTACTGCTCGACCTGAGCAGACGCTTTGATTGTGGCGCTGCACGCCGTGACAACCGCACCAATGGTGAGAGCGATACTGGAAGCCAGCAGAATCTCCGGCTTGTTCTTCTCAATGGTCCAAGACGCCTTTCCGATAAACGCCTTAATCGTATCCATAAATTTCATTTGAATTCCTCCTTAGATTTAGTCAAGCGGGTGAGACGGCGGCATTTCGATGGAATACCAGCCATTTGCCATGCGATAGAACTTCGCTCGATCGATTTCCTCGTGCGTTACCCAGCCGTATTTTGAATCCGTGTATTTGCTCGGTAGGTTGCAAAGATCGAGCAGATCGCTAACACGGACGTAATGGTACCTATTCAGGATATCATGCATGGCATTCTGCACCTTCACGCAATCGGAACGCGCAGGAACGGTCGGGGTCTCATCAGAATATCCACGGTAGTCGTCCTTCTTATCATCTCTTGACGCCGACGACGGATAGTATTCACGATAGGAAACCCGATCCGCTCTTGAACGGTCTCGTCTTACGTCGCCGCCATCACGAAACACCATTGAAATGGCGTCAGTGACAGCATTGATGATGAATCCGCTGATAGCCGGTCTCAGCACATCATCGAGGATATGCCCTTTCACCGATGGCAGATCATCTGCAATAAGAGAACGCATAAATTTGCTGAAACCGGACTGCTTTTTGAGTTTCCCCTGCACGATTGACGTCGGCGCGGCAACCTGCTTATCCGGGGTCGGTTGCGTTTCTCGTTCCTTCATAGAATTCCCTCTGATATCATCCATGGTTAGTTCCTCCTTTTCATTTTGAAAAAGCCAAGAGCACCTGCAACCCGCAAGTGCTCTCGCTTTTGAGACATCACATCATTACTTGTCCTTCAGCTCAGTATCGCCGTCAGCAACGACCTCAGCATCGGTCTGGGTAGGCACGCCGCCATCAGCAATCGCCTTCTCGTACTCCTGCTTCGCGATATCGCGCATCTTGTCCTCCTCGCTCTTGCCCGTGATGAAGCCAACCACGGCGCGAATCCCTCTTGCGATCGGCTTGCGCAGCAGAATTGCCGCGACACCAACGCCAAGAAGGATCAGCTTGCCCGTATTGGACTTCTTAGTAGACTTGAGCGGAAAGTCAGATGCCATCTGCGGAGCAGCCTCAGTCACCTGTTCTGCGATCGCCGGCATTTCGTTTGCCACCGTCTCTTCCATAGCCTCGTTGATCATTCTTTCTTCCATAATGATACCTCCTTAAAATGATAAAGTTTTGATTTGGGATGTCTTCCCATAATATTACTTGCAAGTTTCGCGCATCAAATGTAATCGGGCTCATGATGCAATCGGAATCCCATGACATAACACGGCGTACCATCGTCCCATTCCCCTTTGTCGAGGATTGCAGGGAATTGGATTCCACCATCTTCTGCTCGCCATCCGAGTTTTGGACCGACCGCAGTGTGTCGAAGCAGTGGGTACACACCCGCATCGTTAAGCTCGTCATACAGGTCATTCACGTTAAGGTACGACTCGCCATCGGAGAACAGCCTTTTGTTCATGGCGACCTCTGCCCGGTCGAGGATTTCCTTGTTCGCGTAGAACGGCGTATTTGACAGAGGATCCCAGAATGGGTGCATACCAGTCCCATTTTGAGCAGGAAGCTTTGAGATCGACTCCTGAGCGACGTTTGAACGACAAATATCATTGTGAACCGCGGCTTTCACCTCTCTAGCACGATCTTCACCATCAAGTTCAGCAATTTTTTCATCGTAGCGCTTGAGCATCGCCTGAGAAATTCCGAAAGCCGTTGTGATCTCGGCGATATGCGCGTTCTTCCGACGCATGCCTTCTATCGTGCAAATCGTTCCGATGCCAGCAGACACCATGGTCGGAATATACGCTTTAGCACCAGCTTTGACCTTCTCACCTGTCGTGAGTTCTTCGCCTTTTTCGTCTTCTGCCTCGGTAATCATTGATTCTGCTTTCGGGGTTGCTTTTGCTGCGAGGACAATCGCGGTCACAAACGACGCGATCCCAGCGGCAGTCAATAGCTCCGGGCAGTAGTCGGACGCTTTCCTCAGAATCCGACCCAGAAAGGGTTTGATGTTCATCTTATCCTCCTTAATGCATGGTCAGCAGGAAATCGATTGCATCATCAATCGCCGCTGAACAAATTTTGAACACTCGAGATTGTCTTGAATGCGCATATCTGTCATATCGTTCGAGAAGACTCCACAGGATTTCCAATGGTGCTTTCTCGTAACGCTTTGACAGGAGCGCATCTTTTGCTTCTTCGATGGCGAAGTCGTAGTATGTCATTGATTCTTTATCAAACACTTCTCTGCGCTCTTTTAAGAATATGTCAAGAACCATAGCAGCTCTCAAATTCGCCATTCGATGTGACGCCATCTCATACACCTCCTGTCTTTTCGATAATCAGTCTGGTTATCGGTAATCCGGAGTAGAAACATGGGATGCACAGATGAACCCCGAGCCGGTGCGTAGGCTCGTCTGATGACTGCATTCTTCTAATCAAGACATGCATCATACCATCTGGATTGTCTACAGGGACCGTCTTACCGCATTTGTCGCACATGATTTCATCGCTATCCGGTTTCAGCATTTTGAACACCTCCTAGTACAAAGTGGAAGAGCCCCTGTTACAGGGGCTCATTTGCCACGTCTTGGATTTTAGCTTCGATCATTTTCTTTGCCACTGCCTTTTCAGCCGCCTCTGCGATCTCCATGCTCTGAAGCTTACTGTCAGTCAATTTACCAATAAGACCGACGAGAAGACCGAGCGCGGTCATCACCGTAGAGATAGTGTCAAGTGTCTTCTTATCCAGCATAGTAGCACCTCCTTTCTAGCCTTTCTCCATTAAAGAAGATGCAGGTTTCGCGTATCAGAAATATTCATAGCCCCAGTCAAGGTCTTGGTAGCCATCAACCGGCATAACACACGGCTCAATTACAATGGGTTGAGGATCGTCATATTCACTAACATCCGTGTATGCCGTTGGGTCAGTATTGGTGAAGTCAAGCCATGTAAGATCATCAACGAGTACCCATCCACGGTTATCATCTTTCGGACACTTGATACCAAGGAAATCACACCACATCTTAACATCCACTTCAGGGTGTCCCTGTACGAAGTTCCGATTCAGATGATACTCGGCATCAATCACGCGGCTGAGGGTCGATGTGAAATATTGCTTTGTGATACTATCATAGAAGAGCCTTTCCTGTGTATCCATGGCAGAATTCAGAGAATATAAGGTTCCGAGGCTTTCTGCAACGATATTCGAGTATTCTGCTTTTTGAGCATTGAGCTCCTTAATCACTCGAGTATCAGCCTCTTTACCATTGACTTGGATGTTTGTGCGCCGGTATTTCTCGTACGCACCGCCAACGATACCAGAGACCGCGGTAAGACGAGCGATGTCCTTCTGGTTCACCGACTGCGCCTTAACAATGCATCCGATGGTCACAACGCCTGCCACGACCGGAGCAATATAATGCCTAACTGACGCCTGCGCCTTTTCAAAGGCTGTGAGTTCCTCGTGTTTCTCTTCAGTCCATTCTTTGACGGTCGCCTGTGCTTTGATTGCCGCTCGATGCGTAAGCACCGCAGTAACCGCGACACCAATACACGCCAATCCAGAAAGAATGGTCGGTGCATGTTTCGTGATAAACCCCTTAATATTCATACCTTTTCTCCTTTCAAGTTTGAAAAAATATAAAGCCCGTGTGCAAGTCACGGACTCAGTCGAGAAGAACGCGGTTGCGACCGCGCTGTGTGAGCTTCTAGTAACTCTCGTTCGGGACTCGAACCCAATTGTACTCCCATCTCACTGCCGATTCATTTATAATGGCGATCATACCCATTTCATATACCTGCGAGGGACTCGGACCCTCTTGCGAACCTTTATTATCTGTACAGATACGTCTTGCCTATCTTCTCATTATACAAAGTGTAAATCTCGCGCAAAGACTGAGAGAACCTGCATACACAAGTTCCCTCATTTTCTCATTTGATCCCGTCAACGATTTTTGTCAGTGTTGCTTTTGTGATGTCCGCGGTCGCATCGATTTTGAGATGCGCAACATCGTGTTCATCAACCGTCACGTACAGATTGTTGATCCCAATGTTGAGATCATATCCCGTCTTTTTGAGCGACGTCATGATGATCTTTGCTACGATCCCTCTCATGAATTTCGATTCGATCTTCATTTCATCCATCATCCTTACTCCTTTCGTTTTTACTAGGATCTCTCCCATAACATTGGATGTATTTTGAGCGAAGGCAAGAGAGCTTGCGCTCTCTTAAGCCTTTTCATAATCGAAGTCAATCAGAATCAATCCCGTTTTCTTATGCTTTTGCAATTTTACTCCGCTTTCCTTTTCATTCATGATTTCCTTCATGTACTTCTTGAACTCGCTGTCAGTAAGCCGTTTGCTGATGACCTTGCTCATGCGGTCAATGTGCTTGGTTTGCTTCGGCGTCCAGCCATCGCCCCATGTTTCTTCTTCCTCCACCCATGTGAAGGAATCTTCTTCATGTTCGATGCCCATCAGCGCGAATTGCAGCCAAGCTACCATAACCCGTATAGCCGGACCATGCATCCTAATTCTGAACTTATAAGTTCTCTTCATTTCCATAAACTTCATAAATATTACCTCCTTCAGACTTCAAAAAAATGCAAATCTTCCATAACGGAGATGATTCTTTTCTCCCATTATAGATGGTGCAAAATTTGCGAGGATGCAAAAACAGAAGAGCATCCGTAACGAATGCCCTCCCATTTTGAGCTTTGATTCACTTTCTTGTCGGTTTGAACTTTGCACATAGACCTTTGAACGTACTAGACCGGAACGATCCATTGCGCTCGAAATGAAGTCCCTGAAGCATCCACTCATGGTAGAATCTCAGCGGCAGGACGATGCCCGCTACTTCGACTGCTATATGAAGAAGCGTACTGCCAATCTCCGTCACCGTCTTCACTGCCGCATCACGTCTGTCAAATGCCAAGCGCTGAGTGTCAAGGTCAACACGACTCTTCTCGATTTCAATTTGTTCTCGGGCGACCGCGTTCTTATCTTCCTCGATATCAAGCTTTCGGGATTCATTCTCGATCTTGCTTTTCTCGATTTCAATCTTCTCGCGTTCGACCTTGAGTTTTTCACTCTCGATTTCGTAGTCATGCGCTTCCTTGGCTCTCGCATCCTCGGCGCTCTGACGCGTGTTGTCGTCAGTAAGATCGGCGACGTAATGTGCCGTCCTCTCCTTGTACAGTTTCGCGAGCGAATCCAATGCCCGCTGAGACCCTACTGATCCGGGTGGAAGCTTTGAGATCTCCTCGATTTGCCTCTGAATTTCCTGATCCATTGCGTTCGAAAAATCTGCCATTGCCATATCCATTTCCCCTTTCAAAAAATTTAAGAACCATGTGGCTCCATAATATCAGATGTGATACTCGCGTGAGACATCAAAGGTGACCGTCTCCATTTTGAGCACGTCTTCTACGGGCGTCCGCAGTTCTAGGAACATCAGGGGGTCTCCGGTCGTCTTGTCCATTTTGAGCGTTCCGACTGTCTTCGGTTTCTTATGCACTAACACAACGGTCATTGCAATCCCAACTGACGCTCCGAGAGCAAAAGACAAAATATAAAGTAGCATTTGCCAATCCTCCTTTCTAAAAAGATAGAGAAAGTGTAAGTAGGGACTGTTTCGATTCGCACGAGCATAGGGGTGTGCTAATTCTGGGTCTTAACTCCAGATACCCCAATTGTTTACTTACCTTTCCATTATGCACTTTGTAATTTTCGCGTAAACAAAAAGAAAAGGAGTCCTTGTTAGGACTCCTCATCAATACTTCCGTGAGAAACCATCGTGCCAACAACAACCAGAAGACCGATTCCCATGAGACAGGTCTTTGTCACCGCCCATGCTGCCTTAAGCGACCATTTCGCTCCCAGAGCAATCCCTTCAACAAATTTCTTTCCCATAATATTTTCCTCCTTCAAATAATTTTTGGCTTGGGGTCTCTCCCCATTATACACCATGCAAATTTTGCGTATTTTGAGAAAAACTAAGAGGAGATGCATGGAAAGCGGCGATCTAGGAACCCCAGACCGCCGCTCGTAAGGTTACATGTTTCTCATATCATCGATGAATCGCTGGAACTTCATGCGTGTGTGCTCGTCCTTTGCGGTGCGCATAAGGTCTTCAAGCTCCATGACCATCTTGTCGCGCTCTTCGTCTCGGGAGGCATACCGACCCATGCTATCGCGACCACGTCTGCCGCTGCGCATCATGTTGCTGTCGTAGGAGCGACCCTCGTAAGAACGACCACCGTACATATAGGGATGGTAGCCGGACGTACTATCGTCGAAGCTTCTGCCCTCCTGTGCCTCATTCATCGCAATGATGGTTTCGAGACTCTTGATAGAATGCGTGAGCTTGTCAACGATATCGAGAGAGCCGGGACTGAGTTCACCTTTTCTGGTTACTTCATCCAGTTCGCGGCAGAGAATATCCTTGAGTTCGTAATATGTCTGCATGCTCATTGGTACTTACCCTCTTTCCTTATCTGATTCTCCGAACGCCCTCGTAACTGAAACGAAGGGATCCGTTCACGATGGTAACCGTCTGCGCACTCGTGTTCACAAGGGCCACGCTTTCACATCCGCAGATGCTGGGGACGCTCACGACAACGCTTGTTCCGACGTTTGCCGGTTCTTCGACTGCCGCAGGGACAGCTATCATGACACTTGCTGGGTCTGCCACACCATCCTGATACAGAGCGAACTGGATCTCCTCAACGGTTCCACCAGTCGGAATCTGGATGTTCATGTGGATCTCGACGCCATAATCGGTCATGAACAGCTTACGGTTTGCACGGTTGCAGCCATTGCCGCAGTTACAAGAACCACCCGATGCCTGAGAGCTGAGCAAAAACACTCCGCCACTCTTTTTGAACACAAGTCCCTCGTTACAGGGACACGGGGCGTCCAAAAATACGGCAGGCTGATTCGGGGCGACATCCTGAGGTGTTACAATGCTGTATTCCGCAGCCATTTGCGCTCACCTGCCTTAACCGAAGTTGCGGCAACCGCAGTCGTTGTTCATGTTGCCGACATTAACCGGGCAGGTGAAAATCGGCTGACTGCCGTAAACCGGAGTGGTACCGACCGGACAGTCACGGAGTCTGTTGTAGACGCTGTTTGTGATGTCAACCGACTGAGCAGCCTGAGAAGCAGCGAGCTGAGCCATGGAAAGCTGAGTACGAAGATTGGTATTCTCTCTGCGTTCTGCATCGGTTTCACGCTGTGCGGCTGCGAGACGATCCGCGCACATGTCGTCCTTGATGGACTGGACACCGGCAGTGATGGCAGCGATGATGTTCTGCGTATTCTGAGCAGCTTCGTAGCGATCAGCACAGTTCTCAGTAGCGACAGTATACTTGAGATCAGCAGTTGCAGCCTTGTTGTCGCAACAGCACTGTGCGAGCTGAGCCTGAATACCATTGAATCCCTGTGCGTTAGCGGTCTGCTCCGCAAAGGAACGATTCAGATTCGCAACCTCGTTCGCTGCCATCTGCTGAGTAATAGCAGACTGAGCGCCGAACACCGCATTGTTGACGCCATTGAAGCCATTTGCCATGCCAAGCTGCATATCACCGCAGCAATTGCAAAGCTGAGTGGACAGAGCAGAGATGCCATCGCGGACGGAGGTAACGCTGTCATGGAGCTGAGCGTCGCGGAAGCCATCGTTGATGTTCTGGGAATTGTTAAGCCACGGATACAGACCGAAGCCGTCCATTCCCATCATGCCTGCGCCCATCATAGCGCCACCCATGCCGAAGCCTCCGAAACCACCCCAGCCACCGCCGAGAACGAGCAGGAGAAGAATCCATGCCCAGTCTCCGCCGAAGCCAAAGCCCTGATTACCGCCATAACCGCTGCCGTACATCGGCTGGACAGGCATAACCATGTTGTTCGTACCGTTTCCTTCAGTACCTACCATTTTGATACACCCTTTCGAGTTAAATTTATACCATCCGGCTTATGCGCAATCACCGAATAATATACAAAATATATTAGTGTCTCGCACCCATTTGAGACATCAGGAAGTTTTGAGCCATCTGGATACGATTTTGAATTTGCGGTATCTTTCCAGATTGCATAACGTATTGAAGAATCGCATTCGGATCATTCGAGATGTTCTGTGGAATGCTGATTCCCATTTGTTGAACACGCGATAACGCAGCATCTTTTGGTGTGCCAAACTGCTGCGTATAGGGCTGAGGATTTTGAACAGGGTGGTTATAACTCTGAAACAGGTCACTTGCCATGTTTCTGTTCACCTCCTCGGTTTTGGTTGTTCGGCTGACGATTTTGAGTCTTTGCCTCGATGTCATTCATGAACTTTGCGATTCTGGACTCAAGCTCTTCTCGAGTGACAAATGTTGACATATCGACCTGCGGTTGAGCATTTTGAACGGGGACAGGTGTCTGACTTACGGCATCTCTGCGCTTGTATTCAAACATCTCGATGGGCAACGGCATACCACTGGCATCCGTAGATTTAAGACAGAAGGTGTTTTCTTCTGTGTTAAAAAGGAATGCCTTTTGATTTGGTCCGAGTCCAAACGATTTCATTGCTTGTTCGCCCTGTACCCACGCTGCTATGATGCCATTTGTGCCGGTCGGTTGCATCGGCTGAGGCTGATTTTGATACATTCCCGGCGGATATGCTCCCGGATACCCGTATGTAGCTGGAAAATATGGCATTGGCATTTTGAGCATTCACCCCCTTTCATTAGGCTTGGTGAAGTAATAAAGCGGAATCTCGTTCGACGAATCCCATGAATCAATTATGTCGCCATTGACAACAGCAACTGCGTGGGTTCCGGTTCCGATGATAAATGTGCCATCTTTGTGTTCGTCAGCGAATTTTGAAACGGTATACCCGACTACATTCGGAAGCTCATGACGCCGATATCCGAGATACTTGAGATAGGACTCCCACGTTTTGTTCACATCGCCAAACGTGCAATCGCTATACCCCTCAACGCAAAGCCACAAAAACACATGTCTCCATGGCATATTTTCGGCAATCGAGATGGCTCTGATAACACAGTCTCCGGTTGTTATTCCGCATGGATTCCCGTTGAATTGCTTATACATTTTACGGCCCTCCTTTTATTGGCAGAGATACGTCACGATTGAGGTAATCGTATCGGATATGCTTTCGCGCCGGCATCGTGACCATTATTTATTCCACACCTCATTTTGAGCATATCGCATCGAGCTTCGTCCATGTCTTAGGGCCGCATGTGCCGTCGACTTCCAGCCCCATTTTGAACTGGAAAGCGAGAACAGCCCCGAGAGTCTTGAGACCGAAGTCACCGTCGATCGAACCCTTATAGTAATAACCGAGATTTGCGAGCTTGGTCTGAAGATCGATCACGCTGTCACCCTTACAGCCTTCCTTGAGAACAGGATGTGCCGGAGAGATGGAACTCGGCGGGTGGATAAATCCGAGGAACTTGTACGAAGAGTTCTGTCCCCAGTTGCCATCATTCTTGCGAGTCTGGGTCCAAAATGGCTTAGATGCACCCCACCCAGACTCAGACGTCACGATGGTACCGGTAGAGTTGATGATCTCGACGTTCGCAACGTGACCTGCGCCATCATTGCCGTTACCGATAACGCCCTTGCCCCATACCGCAATCGCACCGAGGACAGGTTTATCAGAGACTGTGAGACCCATGCCCTTCGCGACCTCGACGAAATTCTCAGCGTTTGTGCTCTTGAGCCATACGCCAGTCACCTCAGCAAATCGACCGAGTGAGTAGAAGACACAGTTCTGGAACTGGAACGGGGAACCAGCGGGCTTAGCGATGCCGGGATTCAGCCCACCGCTTGATGTTGGGATATAATACCGGTTGTTCTTATCGGGGATTTCGATTCTCGGGGTAAACATGGTCACTCCTCCTTATCCTTATCATCTTTGCCTTTCAGCTGTTCAAGAGCCATTTTGAACTTCTTTGGTAACGGGAGTCCGAGTTTGGCAGCGTTCTCTAACACCGACAAGCCCTCATTCCCAATGTACAAACAGCAAACCGCCGACCTGACGATGGACTCCTTCCCACCGAACACCTGCGTGTCGAGTATGTTCGCCGCGGCTACGACGAGAAGGATCACCATCTTCTTTGCCAGACCTTTGAATGAAATGTTCGAGTTGAGCTTATGCTCGGCGGCGCCAACGATAACGCCCGTAATGTAATCAATGCACATGAGCGACACCAACGCTATCACGAGACCGTCAAGCTCGCCAAACAAGAATCCAACAAGCGCACCAGTTGAGGCAGTAAACGCCTTCCATAGTTTTTCAAACATTTTTGAACACCTCCTTAGGCTACGGGAGGAGCCTCATCCTTTATCATCCAGTAACCGTTGGTCACGTAGTAGACATCGTCATACACAACCGTGTGGTTACGGAGCGCGTAGACGGAACTCTTTGGGCAGTAGAATGCAGTCGGGGTGTAGCTGATGTCGCCGTACTTCGCAAAGGTTGTAAACGTGGCAAGTTGGGTCTGATTCTGCTCCTGAGCCAGCCACGAGAGCTGTTTATTGGAGTCGGGATCATCACCCCATGCGACACAGTTGACATTGGTCTTGTAGTTTTCAACGTTGGGAGTAGAGGTGCCAGTGGTAAGACAGTAGATAACCGCTGTTTCTCCGTTGTTGGTCTTGGCAATGATGACGTCAAACACATAAGTGGAAGCCTTCGCTATTCGCATCAGTATTCCGCCGTCGCATTCAAACATCAGGTAGGAATCGGGAGGCGCGGTGCTGCTAGAGGAAAGGGTAACAAATGTTGTGCCCTTATTCACCCCGACTCTGTAATGCTGGTTGGTATCGGCCGTTTTTCCGAGATAAAGTGCCGGTTGGATTGTCGTATCAAGACGATAATAGGTGTCGGCTTCCCATCCAGGATCAGACTCGAACTCATTCTTAACATAGGTGCTATCAACAAGTGTGTAGTAGTCATTATAGTTGGTTTCCCAGTTGGTAGGTTCTTCGTCTGTCAGAATATAAGGGCAAACGCGGTAGTATCTGGCTCCAAATACGGTACCAGAATAGCTATATAGTTCCCAGTATTTGAAATATTTAGGGACAAGATGACTAGCGCACCAGATAGCGAACTGATTCAGTGTCGTCGCGGTGCTACGAGTTATACTCATTTTGATTACCTCCTTTCATTCGTCGGTATGCGGATCAAGTTTCAGCAGATAGTATTGCATCGTTCCGTTGAATCCGCTTGTCACCGGGAAGGAACTCGTGAATGTCGGCTCTGCTTGCATTGGCAGATGTGTGATGTCGTAGGTCGCAGAAAGTCTCATAAAGTCCACAGTATGGAGCTTATCGTCTGTTGAACTCGTGCCACCACTTACCTGAATTGCGCACTGAGACCCATACCACATTGGCGCCGCAGCCACATACAGAAGCGGTCTGCTCGGGGTTTCCATGGACTCCGGAGTATAGCTCACATCATTTACCACACCGCTGTCAAGCACTGTCAGATCCCAATTTCCGCTCTTAACAATCAGAAGGGCTTCGAGATATGACATATCGTTCGTCTCCGTCTGTGCGAAGAACGTAAATGAGCTTGTCTTATCAGCCTTTGTGAGGTGCTTCTTGTAAACAGCAAGTCTCTGGTCCTTGGTATCGACCTTAACAGAGATATTGCTGATTGTGGTTTTCGTTCCGCTGTTAGTGGGCCCGTAGACTTGGAATATGAATGTGACAAAAGTAACCCCAGCCGGACAAGTGAACTTGCAGGTCAGTTTTCCGTTTGCGGCATACAGATTCGCAGTGCCGAGCATATTCGTTGTATCGCCGTTTCCGTAAAGTCCAACTCTGGCTCTCCCGATTGATCCAGTTGACGTTATGTCAGCCTCGAAAATATAATCAAGTCCGGCAGTAACCGGGATCTTATAAGGCGGATGCCCCGTATCACTCGGGTCGACTCGATACGGATATGAATACGCGGCAGATCCTGAGGAAAGACCGTTAAGTGTATAAGTAAGTTTTCCGTTTGCTGTGTCCTTTGTTCCAGAACAATTCTGGAAGTAGTAAAGCCCAGAGACACCGGTTCCGCCATTCATCCACGTCGTTGCATTGAAGACGTTCGTCGGTGTTTCAGCAGGAGTGTAAGTCAGAGCCGCATCTTCCGGATCGTTGACAAGCGTCCAGCCATCCGGTTTCGTAATCTCGGCTCCATTTTGATAGAGTAAAACAGCAATCGCCGTGGCATCGTCATAATACTCATCTTCAATGGTTACTGACGTTTCTTGTCTTGTAGAGTAGATGTCCACAGTCGGCATTGTCGGAGCCGCCATTCTGGGAGCCATTTCTTCTGGATCTTCACGCTCAAACGTACCGGTAATGGTGTAGTCCACAAGACCTGCGCTGTTACCAATGGGCATCGCAAGAATCACATCTCCACCATTACCACTTCCAGAACTCGCTCCGTTACTAAGTTTCTCGAGAGCATCATGAATAGCCATGCGGATATCGATCCCATATCTGCCATTCCTAATGGTCGTAAGCTCGGCTTTGATGTCGGCGCGCTCGGCATGTTCGATGGTTTGTGCCGCATCTGCGACCGCCTGCCGGACGGGTTCGCCTTTGATTTCGCTCGCGATGATGGCGAGTTCATCATTGATGTCGATCATTCATTATTCACCTCTTCCTCTGGATCGGGTTCTGGTTCAGGCTCGATTTCCTCGTATCGGATGAGGATACCATGTCTGAATGTCAACTTGATCTTCGTCGGATTGTCCCCGGTTGTCTTCGGAAACTCGCACACTTGGTCTTGTCCAGCTTCTGCGTCATCACCCTCATATGCGGATGATACCCATAGTTGATCGAGGTTCAGAGCGAAGACTTTTGCAGTCATGGCAAGTCCTCGACCTATCGGAGTGTCATCAGGTTCATAGTACATGGTACCAACGTCTCGCAATCGCGATTTCTCCGTAAATGTACCATCTTGATTCAGATCGCCGAAGTAAATTCCTCCATTTTGAAGTATCGTACAGCAAGCGAGGTTCGAGGTATCACCAGACTTGACGAGGATGAGACCATCAGCTTGATCCAAACCGCCAGCTGTAATGTTACAGCCCTGAATCTGGATGGAACGAAGGCTACCAGTCGTGATGCGGTCTGCGACAATCGAACCGTCCGCTGTTATTGCGGCATTTGCTCGGAAATTCGCGATGTCACTGGGATTCAGCGGGTAATGGTTAAAGTGTCCGAGACCATTGACATTCCAAACCCAACAGCTTGTGATAAGAGACGGATTTGCGATGGGAGCGTTGGAAATGACGAGTTCCTTGACAACGCCATTGTCCTCGATCATGGATACGTAGCCATTAACCGCGGAAGCGATCATTGCCGCGGCATTCGCTTCAGCCGCCGTAAGCATGCGACTCGGCATGACCGATACAGCGGAAAGGAGGTCGCGGTTGATATCATTCGAATTGCTAGCCGTGCTGGACAAGGACTGCTCCGTCGCCCATCCAAACGTGTACTTCTGCTCGGCAATGTTGTTGAGCGGAATCTCCATCTTGGAAACAGGAAACAGCTTGTCAAGTCCATGCGGAACTGAAGACACCTCGATCAGGTCATGCATTTTGATCGTATCAACATCGGCGCCAAGAAGCGTTAAGTCGTACGCTGATACCTCGATGGTCATCTCATCAAACTGTCCGCTCTGGAGATAAGCTTTAGCAGTCGCATAGAGCGTGTCTGCATCCTCGACTTCAGACAGGGAGAGTTGTTTCTCGTACCATCCATATTTGGTTAGCATCTCCTGATCTGTGACGTATGGGCTACCCTGCGTATGCCATGTACCGTCGTCCTCGACATCTTCAATCGTAAGGTACTGATCCATACCAGTAGTCTCTTCTACCTCGTCTTTCAGAGTGATTGGGATGTCTTCTCCCCATCCACACACCATAATCGAGTGTATACCAGCAGGAACTTCGATTTTCTGATCGACCAGATCAGTGAAACCGATGGAAGATTCGGAGCCGGCTTGCTTGTACGAATAGGTCATACCGGTTCCATTTTCACCCATTTTGAGCACGTACGAGACTAACCCGCCATGAAGTCGACAAGATACGTAGTAGTTCTTCTCGGGAGTGACGTTGTAAGTCGCAACGCCATAACCTCCGAGACTTGCCGCGCTCTTCTTGTAGATGTCATCATCGCCCTTATAGAGAATTTTACCCCAGATGTTCGTTCCCTCGATTGGAGTGAGTGCACTTCCGACGCTGGACGTGTTTGCTTTTTGAACAACTTTACCGATCGGCATCAACACAGTGCAGAGATTTGTCATGTCCCACTTGCAGGTAAAATCGAGCAGGTTTTTGCCAAACTCGATCTTCTGGGTGCTGACATTCGTGTATTCGGCAATGTAGTCGAGATAGCGTCTCCCGTCCACCTTCCGGATTATGATATGACCGCCGTATTTCTTGACGAGGTTGTTTATGGTATCCATCGTCTTTTCATACTTGGTTTCAAATATCACATTCGCACTGTCATCATGAACTGTAACCGATCCAACGTAGAACTTCTTATCATCACTGACTCGTTCATTGTGGATTTTGAGCACGACGTCCACGAACTGCTGTATGGTCAGATCGCTGTAGCGTCTGTATGGCTGACAAGTGTCGTTGAGATAGGATAACTCTCCTTCGCAATAGATAGACCGGAGATTGTTAAAGTCACGCTCTTCAGAAAGCACGCGACCCTCCCAAATCTCCGTTCCATTTTGAACGATCGTGATCGTCGATAGCATTCTAGCTACGAGGTCGACGCTTCTGATCACTTCGGTTGTCGTCACGTCGCCGTCTTCAGTCACTTCGCTAACCATGGTTTCCTTGTACTGGTACTCGTTGTATCCGAGGTTGTTCGGAGCGAGCTGAAACTCAAACGATCCGGCTGAATTGTCCTCGAGAGTCAGAACCGGTTCTACGAGCTTGACCTCGGCAGAGGTGACCGTATCGTCATGGATGCAGACACGATGTCCTCCAACCGTTGCATAGACTCTATACATAATCAAAGCCTCCCCGGTCTGAAGTCGATAGAGATTGTTCCAGAGCCGATGATACTGATCGCGGTGAAGTTATCTGGATCGGGACAAGCAAACTCGATCTGCGGGTTGTAGTTCTCGCCATCACTAAGCTGGAATGACTTAAACGTGTTTCCCTGAATGCTGTTCGCATATCGGAATTCCATACCATTTCCACCGGCTGAGTTGACGGTTATGGTCGGAACAACCGGTTTTGCACCGATTTGGTTTTGATCCCACCGGATAAGGTTCGTACTGGACGCAGAAACAGGAATGTTCTTGAAGTCTCCTTGCGTGATTTCGCCATAGATGAAGTCGAACGGGTCCCATTCCCAGTCTCCGCATGTCGTCCAGATCATCTCTTTGAACGGATCGAGAACATAGTCGATAGTAATGGTGTTGCACATCTTATCAGACTTCAGTTCGCTGATTTTGAACCGTCCAGTGTAATAGTATGAGCGGTCATCGGTCAAGATACAGGTTCTCCTGCGCCCATGGAGATATGATGCGATCATAGAATACGTCTCACTCCATGTCCGTTCACTGGTATCGTGAGCTATTTTGAATTCGAGCGAGCCCTCTCGGAGCTTGTAAGTCGGAAATCCGAGAGGTACATCACTCAAATCCACAACGCCATTCATCCCCGGAACCTCAATGATGTTCTCGTTGACTTCCGGCATAGCGATAATGGGAAGGGAGGCGGGAACCAACCCCCAATCCTCCCACGAATGCTTATCTCCGAATATTACGGAGTGCTCACCAGAGTATATGGTTTGCATAGGTCAGTTCCTCCTTCCTTTTAACACTGTACGACGTCCAAGTTCTCTGTCCATCGGACCAGAAATAGAGCCGACAAGCGCACCAGTATCCATAACGAGTTGCATGTTCTGAATTTGCTGAGTCATTTCAGCCATGTCAGCACGAAGACCACGAAGCTCCTCAAGTGTTCCGAGATTGGTGCTATCGAGCGTTCCAATGTCTGCCGCGAGTCTTCCGCTCATGCCGTTGAGGGAGATGCTCTGCTGATCAAACATGGATGACACGGAATGAGCACTACCATACAGCGAAGATGAATCCACGACCGGACGAATCTTAGGCGTGTACTTGAGTTCGCCGCTTGCGATCTTAGAGCAGTAGTCGATAGGATCACCAAACGCGGTCATAACCGCATCTGCGAGTCCGCCCATAGATCTCGTCGCGTCTTTTGAATTTTGATCAAGTCCGTTCACAAGACCCTGAACGATGTACTCTCCATTTTGATAGAACACCTTCGACGGTGAATCGATTCGCAGGACTTTTCGGAATGCGGAGATTCCTCTATCCGACCAGTTAGCAACAGTGCGTTCAAACGAGCTATCCCACTCGAACGCTTTCACCGCACCAGTAACACAGTACGAAGCAGATTCGTAGTAATTTGTCCAATAACCACGAATTTTCTTTTCGGCAGGTTCGTTGATGTATTCCTGAACCGCATCCTCAATCTTCGGTTTACTATCTTCAAGTGCCTTGATGGTACCGTCATTGATGTTGGTTTCCTGAGCATCTTTGTACGCATCCGGATCGGACATAGCCGAGACTTCGCCCTCTTTGATGTTTGCTCCAACATCGAATCCCATGGACTTTAGTTCTGCTTCGCTCATGCCCGTCTGAGCCATGAGCTGATCCATGTCCATGTTTGCCCAGTCTTGCTCGCCATAGGTGCCATTGAGCATCTCGAAGTTGAACGCGTCTTTCTCAGCTTTCGCAGCAGCGGTTCCGGTTTCGGCAGCGGCTTGCGTCTGAGCTTCTTTCGATCTAAGAATTGCATCATACGCGTAGCCCGGAAGGTTCGGATACTCCTTTTTGAGCGCGTCTATATCGCTTAACTGCGATTCGGTGGAGGTATGAACGGCGGTGGTAAGCTGTCCGAACAAGTTGGTGACAGAATCTGCGCCGTTCAAGAACGAGCCGTTTGATTCGTCAATTGCCTTCTTCGTTTCTTCGACTCCGTCTTTGATCGAGTTGAGATAGTCTCGTTTCGCCTGTGAGGATAATTCAGCAGCGGCTTTGTCATCTTGAGCGGTCTTGAATATCTCCTCCGTAACCCCTCGTGCATGTTCTCGTAACGAATCGCCCCAACCGAGATCTAAGAAATCAATCGCAGCAACCATGTCAGCAAGTGCTTCAACAAGGAGACTTGTGAGCGCTCTAACAACATTTCGTATCGCGACGAGGATGCGGGAGCTGTTGATCATGATGGCATCCGCGAGACCATAAATAAGATTGATGAGGAAATCGAGCAGTCCGAGTGCAAGGTCTCCCGCGATAGAACCGAGGAAGCCGAGAAGCTTGATGAGAAGTGAACCAATGGTGTTCAGAAGCTGTGGAGACGCAGACATGATGCCACCGCAAAGAGCGACAACAAGTGCATTGATCACGGCTTTGCCTCTCGTTGTGAGACCGGACACAAAACTCTTTGCCTTGGACGTTATGGACGTCAGGACGGACTCAAATATGTGCGCGACCGAGACAATGACAGCGCCAATAGCTTGAATGACCGGGGCAAGCTTTGTCATTACGATAGTAAGCATGCCCATAACCGCAATGGTGCCAAGACCGACAGCAAGCGCTGCCTGCCAATGGTCCTCAAGCACCATGAGAAACGCCTCGACTTCCTTCCGGATTATCGGCATCCATGGCGTGAGTTCGGTAAGACCTTTCGACAGGAGCCAAATACCAGCGCCGATTAGCGCAGCACCGGCACCAGCGAACAAGAACGCCTTTCCAACAGTAGTCATGGCTTTTCCAAGGCTTGGGAAAATCGCAGCGACGATACCGAGAGCTGTAACTGCACCAGCGAACACGACGAATGTTATTGCGGCAGCCTGAAGTTGTTCGGACGGAACCGATGCGATCTCCTTGATCGCAAGAGCGAGAAGATACATGGCACCAGCAATCATTATGAACGCTGCGCCAAGTGCCATCATACTATCAGCGCTCTGAGAATTCTTTCCGCTCGCGAGTGTGATCAGTGCTATTGCACCTGCGATAGCCACAATTGCGACACCAAGCGCGATAGCTGATGATACGATATTTTGAACATCCCCAAGTTTACTAAGCGCAAGGGCAATGATAAGCATTGACGCCGAAATCATCAGGAATGCCGTACCCATGGCTTTAGCGCCCTCTTTTGATGTCTCGCCATACTTGCTCCCGACTGCGGTCATGATAGCAAGAACAACACCCATCGAAACGATAATGCCTTCGAGAGCTAATGCTCCTTCAGATATGTTAGACGCGGAACCGGCGATTCGGAGAGCAACGCCAACGATAAGAATTGCTGCGGCGATTTTGACCATTGATGCTGTCATCGACTTGATTGCGGCATCATTTCCCGATGTCTTCTCTGCTATAAGCGCTACGACAGCCGTCACCGATGCAACCAATGCAAATATCGCCATCGCAGACTGCCACACGTTCTCTGTTCCCGCCAACCTCGCAATTGCTCGGCTAGCAGCCAACAACACAACGGATACGCCGATCAAGATAAACGTCATGACTTCAAGCTTGTCTTCTGGTATTTGCGCGGCAACGGTAAGAACTGCAATAATACCAGTAAACATGAGAATCATTGCCACCATACCAGCGCCAGCGTTATCTATTGGAGCAGAGGATATCTTAACAATTCCCGATGCAATTGAGTCAAACGCGTCGCCAATAGATTCAATGACCTCTGAGATGGACAGCATCGCTATACCGAATCCTAATGCTTTATTAGCATTCTGTTTAGCTATCGTTACTAAAACCGCGGTCGTGAGTAATAAGGACCCCAGTATGGCTACTGCTGTAAGAATGGCAGTCGGAGCATCTCCACCCGCAGTCATCAATACACTGACACCTTCCGATGCAACATTCAACGCTTTTGCAATGGAGACCATCATATCGCCAATACTATGGATGATGCGAGAAAGTGACAATGTAAACGCGAGGACGTCGCCGACAGTTAATATGGTGAACTTATCAGCCATTGTTAGTATGGCATAAATGCCACCAAACACGACGCCAAGAATAACAGCCGCTCCGACAATTCCACCAGTATCCATTTTTGACATGGCGGTTATGGCTGGTGCCATCATGGAGACCGCTCCAGCCACCTCAAGCATGAATATTCCGATTGCGTCCAGAGCCACTGCATAATTGAAATTCTTCAGCGAGTCGTTTTTTGCCACGTACACCATAAATGCGGCGGAGAATACGCCTATTGCGCCGAACAGAGTAAGAACTCGTCGAAAGGCATTCTCATTTGCCACTTCATTGTCAGATGCCGTAGCTTGCACAGTAGCAAGAGCCGCGGCAACAAGTGCGGTAGCTTTACCAATCGCCCATACAATTCCAGCAAGTGCGGTTATAGTCTTGACAATGCCAAATGTGCCACTAAGATCTGAGAGAGTTCCTTTCAGATTTGCCGTGGAGTTTCTAAGAGCGGTTCGTTGCATCGATGTTTTCGTGACTGCGTCAATAATGAACTTAAATACCAACGCGATAACGATTACCGTGCCAATTGCCCGATATAAGCCTTGTTCATCGATTTTTGAGAGCTCAACGATTACATTGGCGACCTTAGCGATTGCCTGTGCAACGCCGATAAACAAGATCGCATATCCGGATCTATTGGCAGCTCGTCCAAGCTTATCGAAAAAGGACGCGATTGAATCCGGGATCCATGCGATACCCGCAAGAATACCGCCAACAGTTTTAAGTGCAGATGAAAGATACGCAATCCCGAAAACAAGTTTGTAGATAATGGCAATCTTTAAAACATCAGCAATTTTAACCATTTTGATTGCGTCGAGTATCTTCCCGAACAGCGTCTTCAGTTTGTCGGGAATGGACTGTACGCTATCGGTATTGATGATGTCTCTTATACCGTCGATCACGGTCTTAAACAATCCAACAACCGAATTGTTTTTACCTATCAGTTTGACACCAAGCTGTTTAATGTCTTCAAGAGTTTCGTTGACGATATCCTTTATCTTGAGAACAAGACTCGCACCCGGAAGAGTCTTAAAGAATGCAATGAAATCAGTGACTTTTTCCTTGATTTTATCAAAGAATGCAAACTGCGATCCACGAGATTGCAAGATAGCATCGAGCGCGTAACCCGGAAGCTCCCCATACTCCTCTTTAATGAGTTCAAGTTCTGTCTTTTGACCGGTAATGTACAAGAAGAAGTCACGGAGATACTTCGTTCCGTCCTTCACAAACTTGAGCCCTTTCCGTATGACTCCAAAGAATGTGGCAGACACATCGGTTATCCGTTTGAGCGTGTCTGTACTGACAGTTATCTTCTCACTAAGCTTCACGAGCCATTCCGTGAACCCAATAATGCCACCAGAGACAGACTTGTAATCAATTTTGAGATCGAATGCTTCCGCGAAACCCTTACCGATCGCACCAAGAACCTTCTTAGCCGCGGCACCGACATTCTTCACAACTTTCCAAAGGTTTGAAAGACTTTGTTTTATGGTGTCGAGAACGGTCTTTATCTTTGCTTTCTTGTTCTCTCGGTCGATATCTGCCTGCGTTTTTACGACGTCTTCGTTCGCTTTTGCAACCTGAATTGTCGATTTCTCATAGCTCCAGTTGGCTTTTACGATAGAGTCGATGTAGGCTTGAACATTCTTGGCATGCTGTTTTCCTTCTTCACCGCCACCAAAGAGTTCCTGAAGCGCTTTCTGTCTGGCTTTACCAGTTCCGTACATGCCCTTCTGCAAGATGTCTTTTGCGGCTTGAGCTTCTTCCGCACTTACGAGAAGAGTTTTCGTAGCATCCTGAACTCCGTCAGCAGCTTCCTGCGCAGATTCGGAAGAGATCTCTTTGATGATATCAAAGAATTCTTTAATTTTAACAGTTACATCGTCAACTTTTGCAACTATGGTGTCGAACCAGCTTATATCGACAGCTTCAACCACAGCGGAGAATGCGTTGATTCCGGATTTCCACATCTCTGCAAAATCATCACCAAGTTTCACCGTGCGATCACCAAGGGAGCGCAGAATTGCGTCATAACCGGCTGCGTTGTTAGAAATGTCTTTGTACTTCTTCTTAATCTCGTCAAGAGAACGCGGAACTGTGACTGATTTGAGCTTGTTTTTGAACTCATCGATGCGTTTCGTCAGAGAAATAAAAAGAGTGTTTGTATTATTGATTACCGGAGATGCAAAGATCTCGCCAATTCTCGAAAGAGCGGCTTTCGTGTTTCCGAGTGCACCCGTAAATGTCTTGTTCGCTTCTTTCGCGTGCTGACCAAAAGCATCATCCATCGCGAAAGCAAATGTTTTAAAGTCGATCTTGCCCTTAGACACCATATCGCGAATATCTGCTTCCGTGGTATGCATGACTTCGGCGAGTTTGGCGGCGGCGTTCATTCCTCTGGACGAAAGCTGTAAGAGCTGATCACCCATGAGTCGACCATTACCAGCAACAGTCGTAAATATACGAGCAATGTCCTCATACGAGGAGTTGGTCATTGCAGCAACACCAGAAATCGCTCGCAGAGACTTGTGCATTGCTGTCAAACCCTGACCATTGACAGTAGATATGGTCTTCTTGAAATCGACACCAGAAGCGGCAAGCTGTGATGCAGCAGTTGCGGCAGCATCAAGACCATACGCCGTGTCTTTAACACCATAGTTCACGGCTTGCTCGATCTGTTCCCACTGGAAACCAAGACCCTCAATCTGGAACTTTGCGTTGGCGATGTTCATGGCTCTCGCCCATCCACCAGACTTAATCTGACCGATGGTAGCCTGCTCGACCTGAGCGACTGAATGTGTAAGTTTGTCGGTTATCTTGTTGATAACATTCATTCCGGCGATTCCCATGGTCGAGAATCTACGCTCGATAGCGGCGATACCCCGCTCCATGGCTGAGAAATCGACGCCGTTTATTGAACGCTGGAGATCGTTTGCTCCCTTGGACGCGCCTTTGAATTTGAGTTTCTCATTCAGCTTGTCAAGGGTAGACATGGATTGTCTCGCACCAGCCTCGAACTTGGCGTTTTCAAAACCCATCCGTACGATTCGGTCTTCACGATTGCTCATTTGCCAATCACTTCCTTCCAGATTTCATCTGCCATTTTAGCGAACATGGTTCTAGTTATCGGGCTGATGAAATCGTTCGCTTCAACGTACCCACCGTTTCGAGTCGCGTGTCCATACTGGATAAGGATGACGATCGGTATGCCGGTATCGGTTGTTGCAGAATTCTTCCAGTAGATAGAGATGCCGTTTTCATCTTCCTCGATTTCATAGCGCCACGAAGCGGCAGTTACGCCAGAATCAACTGGGGTCTCCGCCGCAAGCGCCTCAACTCCGAGTTCACCGTAATGCTCAAGTCTTCTTCGAATATTCATTCGCTGGATTCTACCGAGGAATCCTTCCGTCTTCTTGAAGCTTCCGGTCGTCTCGATCGTTACCATAGGTTTTGCCATAGAGACCCCCAGTCTTTCAGTGTTTACGCGCAGCACGTCTCGCGGCGTTTGTGTCATGGTGACGACGCATGTTTTCGGCTGTGCTCATCTTCTTTTTGGGTTTCTGCTCGATACTCGTGATTCGAATCAGGGTAAGGAGACGGTTCAAATGCCATTTCTGACATTCGAATGGGATTCGTAACGCGACCATCCAATAATAGATAAGATCAGAGGTTATGAATTGTGACCCGCCACGACTCGACGGATCGTCTTTGATAACTGCCGCAGTCATAGGATCGTCCATGTAATCCTCGATTTGCTTTCGCACATCTGCGGTGATACCCGCATACACATTTGGATCTACATTCTGTGTAAGCGTCATACAACGAACGTAGTCGTTGAACTCATCTGCTGTGATCTTCTGATTCAGGAATGGTTTGTGCCATTTTGATTCCCATTTTGAAAGTGATACGAGAGAATGCTCAAGGGTTAGTTGCGTCTCTTTGATTCTCCATATCCGATCAGTTCGGGGATCGTGTAACATGACCCCGGGAACTGTAATTTTCAGCATTTGTCATCACGCCTTTGCGACAGAAGGCGGATATGCGTGACCGTCGTTCTTCTCAGCCATCTCTCGAACCTCAGCCGGGATCACCTGATTGAAGAAATCGGCGCCCGCTTCCGGATGTTCGAGGAACTCCATGTAAAGCTGAGAGAATGCGTTTGTCTGGGCGAACTCATCGGCGAGGTTGCCGCGAACAGGATCAACTTTGATGAATCTGTCGCCGTCCGGAGAAATCTCACCATAACTCTTCAGGATAAGTTTCTTGAAGAGCGCCATGACTTCCGGCACGTTCTGGCTCTCGATGATTCGCTTGCCGTACTCATCAAGACCGCCGTCAACGGAGGACTGCATCTCGACGAGTTCCTGCTGTGTCAGATTGAAATAATAAGTTTTTTCACGTTCTTTACCTCTGAAGTCCGTGTACTTGATTGTTTTCGTATACATAACCTTTTCTCCTTTCGTGGCAACTCCCGCGAATCGCCTAGTACCCGCGGGAGTATAACACATTTTGAATTGCCGATCAGGTTTCGGCGTCGCGCTTGTAATACTGGCTCGCCACGAACGTCGGAGCAGTATCCTGTCTCGGAATAAGACTGTAAGTGGTGCCGTACTTGGTGTAGTACTTGGTGTAGTATGCCGTTTCCCAGTCAGCCGGCTCAGTGGACAGAGCGGTGTACGTGTAACTGGTACCGAATGTGCTGAGCACCGTCTCAATCGTCGGGAGCGTCGGCTCCGAGTTCGAGGTGCCGTGAATCATTCCGATAAGGGTATTCCACGCAGCCTGAGACATACGGTTAGAATGGAACTCAAGATGAGAGGTCGGCTTGTAACCGGTCACAGACACTGGAGTGGTATCGAATTCCCAGCTGAGCGGGTTGACATTCGGGCTGTCATTGACGGTCTCGTGATCCTTGGACGTAGGGGAAGCGGTAGCGTTGTACACCAGATGAAGAATCTTACCGTGGTCCATACCATCAGTGTCGTTACCCACTGTTTCAGTGTATGCGAGACCAAACGGCTTACGGTTCTGCTGATGCATAAGCACACCGTCGCCAATAGCGGCGCAACCGTCGCACTCATCGAACTCCTCCGGAGAGGTATAAGCTTCGATGGTTCCCTTGAACTGCTCTGCCGAACGGAGAGAGCCGTACTTGGAATCGTTTGCCCAGAGGTCGGTAGCTTCTGCACCTTCCGGAGAGTCGCTGACTTTGGTCACGCCGTTCCATGCGACACCGTCGTCATAGCCGTTTGTCTTCGAAGAATTGGATTTGAACAGTACGACTTCCTTAATACCTACGGTATAATCGCGTTCGCCGACTGCATCCCACTGAAGAACTGCCATTTTGATTTCCTCCTTCAAAAGTAGATTTCGAACACCCAGTGATTCAGGTTGTCTGCGACGAACGGACGAATAAACCGAGCCGAAGGGATTCGATTCACTCTGTCCGGTATCGTACTATCTGGATCAGCATCGATCACTGTTAGTTCATACTGGTTTTGCGACGAATATACCCCATCATTCGCATGCTGGTTGTCGATTCGGACACGCCGGTATCGAATGGCAGGGTAATTCATCATCACTGATGGGGGTGACTGGTAATACACATTGCGACTCCCGAGAACTTCGCAGAGAAGTTCATGAAGATCAAGTCTAGTGCGCATTGTAAACACCACCCATCGAAAGGACGAGCCTAGGGTATTGGACTCCAACTCTCGTTATCTTCCATTTCTTCCCTAGGTACGTCACATACTTCATGAACTGAAAATTCTCAAAGGCGTAAGTGTCACTGACAATCGAAATCTGATTGCTCAAGATGAGATCATCATTGACTTCCTGCGACGTTCGGTTCTCAAAGAATCGATCGAGTACATCGCCGTAGTAGGGGCGCTCGACAATGCGGTCTCTCCATACACCCGGACGTTCTTCGTAATTCTCAGCGAACCCTATGATGCCGTGGAATTTTGCCATTTTGAATTTTCACCTCACTTTATTCGGTATCAACGGTCAAGCCACTGAGCGTGAAGACCTTAGAGACCGATTCATAACCCTCTTTGCTCGCCACGACGGTGATCGTCTGCGTGCTCTTGTCCGCGATACGGCAAACACAGATACCGTCTTCGTCCAGTGTGGACGGATTGGTGACAGTAACTGTGATAGTAACGTCGTCGACGTCCGGAACACTAGCGTGGATAGCCAGATAGTTACCGGATGCCTCGTCGCCGCTAAATGCAGTAGAGTAGTCGTCAATGTAGTTCAGATGACCAGAAATCGTACCATTTCCGATAACGATGTTACTCTGGAGATCGGACACAACATAACCGAACAGGTTCTCGTCCGCATCGATCGCCGTATCAACGGTCAAGCTCTTCAAGGGTTTGAGGTCACATCCTCTTCCAGTGCGATCGCAGAATAGATTCTGGTGTTCGCAGCGGAGAGGCGGGTCTCAAGCAGGTACTTCTCACGGTTGAAGTCAATGTCGAAATCGGAGAAGCGGGAAATCTCGCCGCCCTTGGTAGCGCCGACATGGTAGTCGTCGAGGTCAACGAAGATACCAAGCAGCTTCTTCGTCTTTGCGCCGAGACCGGTGCCCTCGATACGAGTCTTGTTCTCGAACTGCTCAGCAGTGTAGATCTGCTTGACGTTCAGCGCCTTGGCAAGATCGCTCTTGTCAGAGTAGATGCGGCGACCATTCAGGTCACGAGCAAGCAGCATCACGTTCAGCAGGTGCGGAGTGCAGTAGAAGTCCAGCTGACCAGAACCCTTGTAACGCTCGCGAGCATAAAGAGCAGACTGAATGATGGACTCCGCGTAAATGTAGTTCTCGCCGAAGTTCGCAGAGGTGTTGCTGCCCTGAAGTTCCTCTCGCATTGCCTCGATGTCGACATCCTGATGGATGGTGTAGAGATCGTCATCATGCCAGATGTCGCGGATGTGCTCGGCATGAATCTTATCCGGATCGGCGTCTTCCTTGCCATCGCCGATCATGAACGCAGTTGCCAGAGACTCATTCAGAAGCATGCGCATGATGCCGTACTCATACTGGACGACATCGAAATCGGTGATATCGATAATGTCATCGCGGTGCAGCGAATCCTTGATGTAAACGGTCTGCGGGTCATGGGTTCTGGACAGCAGCTTCGCATTGCCCATGTTGACCTTTTCTCCGCTTCTCTTGCTTCTGTTGTAACCACGACCGTTCAGATCCTGATCACCGTTCAGGTCACGGATGTCCATCTGACGGGTGCGGATGCGGGAAATCGGAGTCTTGTGGACACCGTTCATGACCGCAGTAACCCAGCCCTGATCTCTTGTGATGAGCTCCGGCGCACCGGGCTTGACATCCTTGTACTCCGGGAACAGCGAATCAAGATCCTCGCTGGAGAAGCCGTGAGCCAGCATGTCATTGTTGGAAGCATAGATCTCAAGAGCAGTCTTCAGAGAGCCGATGCTCGAGTTCTTTGCCATTTTGATAATCTCTTCCTCGTCAGCGTGGGAGAGCACGTTGTCGTACTCCTGAACGTCATCTTCGAAGAAATTGTGCTTCATTTCCTCGTCCTCCTTGCCAGTTTTTCCAGCCTGCTCTTCAAGAGCAAGACCAATCAGTGCCGCCATGGCGGTCTTCTGCTCTTCGTTCATCGTGTCAACGACATCCTGAAGCGTCTTACCGCTGTCTTTTGTGGTTTTGGTTTCCTCTGCCACTTTGGATTCCTCCTCTTTCTTAGATTCTTCATGAGCCACGACAGGTTCGTCAGAAACTGTACCGTCATGATACTCAATCGATTCACCCGTATAGATGATGCCTTCGCCATCGACGATATCGCCATGAACGACAACATCGTCAATTTTGGCGCCCGGATTCGCACCAGCGAGCACCAGACTCACTTCGACGATCTTTCCATGGATCACATCAGCACCATTATGCTTGAGTCCACCGGCATAAATCGAAAGTGAGTTGACGTCCTTGTTCTTGACGACTTCTCGTGCCGCTTGACCCTGTTCGGTATTGTTGAACTTGCAGTAGCACCGAACGCCGCCCGGCTCATTTTTGAGCAGCGCATGTCCAAGCACATGAAAAACGTCGTCGTGTTTATGCCCCCAACAAAGGGGAACGACTGTGCCATCCTGAGCAGCGAATGCATCTCTTCGGATCGTTCTTCCGTCGGAGCATCGAAGATCATTCTTCGTAGCCCATCCGCAAAAATCGTACTCCATTTTGAATTCACTCCTCCTTCTTCTGAAGAATTTCAAGCGGGTTCATCTGGGGCTCTGCGCCTTCAGCCGCTTCTTCCTTGGATTCGTTAAGGTTCCGGTTACGAAGCTCATCCGATTTTGGATCGGCAGAGGGCTTCATTCCCACAACCTGACGCATCTCATTCGGCGATGCGATCTCTCCGCGGATAAGCTTATCCGAGAGATCTGCAAACTGTTCGACCGTGATCAGTTTGAACGGATCGTGGAAGAACTTCACCGCCTGTCCTTGCGTCCGAGCAGTTTTTGTCAGGAACTTTCTGGTCATCTCATCTGTTATTGCAGACAAGATCGGCTCAAGGGTTCTGTTTCGGTAATTGACCATTACTTTCTCGTCCGCCGAGCCGTTCATGATCTCCTGTGTCAGACCTAACTGGCTATATAGCATGCTCGTAAGGTATTCGACTTGGGACATCAGATTGTTTTCGAGAGGACGATTGAGCTGGACGATCTTTTCCGAAGCATCAGCGTATGCGATACCGTATTTGCCGTTGATCAGCTGCTCTTCAATTTGTTTGCGTCGTTGTTCAGCATACTCTTTCTTGATGTCAGACCGAGTTGTGTACGGAAGCTGAATTATGAGATCCAGTTTACCAGAACTGTTACGGTCATCGATTGTATCAAGAAGGGCTAGTTTTCGAACAAGACGCTGGAGTGTTGAATTCGGCTCGTTCATGACCGCATAAAGCGGATTTTCGATGATGGCAACCATCTTCTTAGGAACGAGACGCTGTTTGCGACGACCAGTTCGATCATCATATGCTTCAACGCGAACATGGTCCGGATACCAATCGATAATCCGACCAACTCGCATTGACAGTATGTCATAGCTGTTCACGAATTCCGGATCTTCGTCAGTGTCGATCGGTATAGCTGCAATACAGCCTTCATCGAACATCGAAATTACTATGTCCTGAATAAATGCGCGACCGGTTTGGTCTTTATTAGCATCGAGGGTCAGACAATTGTTGAGCCCGGATTTCCGATCTTCCAAATATCGACCATTATCTGGGTCAAGATTCACATGCCTTATGGTTGTCTGAGCAACATCAAGCGCAATTCGGTTGTAGATCGCAGTTACGATTGAGCGTTCGTTACCGCGAGTGAGTCTTGTGCGGTCAGGTCTGTAGGAAGAACTAACTCCGATGTCTTTTGTTTGGTAGGTCGGAGACCTAGATTTGAAGGCGTTCCAAGCGTGTTTCAGCCGTTCACTAAAGGTGTATTCCATTTTGAATTACTCACCTCGATTTGTCACTTTTTTGTAACCCCACACACTAAGAGCACCAACAAGCGCTCCAGATCCGATAGTAGCCCAATGCTCTAAAAGCGTTATCGGAGCTTTTCCGTATACCGATCCGTATACAGCACCTAGAGCGGCGATCCCTGCTGTATACGCACCAATAAGAGCGCCTTTTGCGATCTTATGATCTTTCTTCTGAGGCTCTGGTTTAGAATAACCGTATACACCATCTCCGGTGAATCGTCCAGTTCGTGGATCATGATTCCGATTGAAATGCATGAGGTAATCATTTCTGTATAGTTTCAACGCTTTCACCTCACTCGAACGCGTCACGATTCAACTTATACGCTATGAACGCGTCCATCATAGCAGCCACGGCGTCGATCTTCTGATCTGCACGTTGTTTGAATAGTTTTCGGTTACCGTTTGTGTCGACAAGAGCGATACAGTTTCCCATTGCAAACTTCATAAGCTCCTCATCAAACAGAAGGAGCCTCTCTTCAGCTAGTTTTTTTAGCTCGCCAAGCGGAACAGACTCTGTCTTCGCTCCCTGTATGACCTTTTCGATACCGAACGGTCCTTGTTCACGAGCCCATCGTTCGATGAAGTCTTTCGCATTATATGGATCGTATCCGACGGCTCGAACATCGTAATTAGATTTGTCGATGAACGCATCGAGATCGTCGTACACTTCCATCATGTCAAGAACAGCGCCTTCGAGAATGACAAGGCTTCCTTCTTCGAGGAATTCTTCGTACTTCTCGCGCATAGACGGATGCAGTTTCGACATCGTGAGCGAGGTGATGTAATTGCGAGTCTTCACTCCGAACTCTCCGCTTGGGAGTGGGAACAGGAACGTAAATGAGCAGAAGTCATCGCCACGAGACAAGTCACAACCCATGGCACAAGGAAGTTGCCAATACTCTCGCTTACGATGTGTGAGGGTTTCTTCGTAAGTGAAGAAGAACGTGTATCCCTCCATCGGGATTCCGAATCTCTTTGCGAGAATATCGTTACGAGCTGACGGAACCTTTTCAGCTTTTTCAACTTCTTGTTGATATGCGTCATAGCTTACGGTCTTGCCAAGGTTCGGTTGCGCTTTAATCCATAGATCTGGATTATTGATCTCTGAGATGTCATCGAGCTTATACCACCAGATCGACACATGTGGATTCTGGTATTCGCCACGGAGTATTGACATCAACTCCATTTTGATTGAGTCACCCGGACCGTTTCGGACGGTTCCCTCAGACGACATCGCTATGATCCACCAGTCTGAATTCTTCTTCGCTCCCTGTGAAACAGCAGTAATCGGATTCTCTCGAATCGGACATGAAAGCCACTCGTCGAACGTAGAATACTTGTCTCTGCGTCCTTGTAGTTTCGGAATGCGCATCGGCTGTGTTTCAAGTAGGGAGTTTGTCGGAAAGACCTCTATGCCTTTCTTGGTTGGGGCAAGCATTGGACGGTTGGCTCGGTTTCCGGTGGTGTTTTGCATCGAGCCCCTTGTCATGAGCTTCATCAGTGGTCCCCTTGCTCGAGCAATTGCTGTTCGGAAAGGACCTAGCATTTCATCAGCTTGATCGACCGTAGGAGCAACGGCTAGCTGCGCCGTGGTTGACGGATCATTTATTAGGCAGTGCGCGTGATTGAACTCGCCGTATAGCGATTTCGCACCGCCTCGACCTAGTATGAGGTACTGCTCATTGATGAGGCGCTTTTTTACGCGTTTCCATACCCAACGTCCGCTACGACCGTTTTCAGAAGGCTCGTATACTTGATGCTCTTCAAAGTAATACCAACCCCAGAGCTGTTCTCCCCAGAGTTTGAAACTGTCAAGCATCTGCACTTTAGACCCGTCGGTAAGGGTCAGCTCGTTCTCACAAAACCGAATCCACGCCTCGACTGGGGCTGGATCATAGTATATGCCCGGATTTCGAATGAACGAGTCAATCCTCTGCATCTCAAGGTCTATGGTTTCGCAGACGGGTATCTCGCCTCGTTTTACGCGTTCCCGAAATTCGCCGTAGTACCTCGGAACGGCAGTATTAGACAATGCCATTTTGAATTCTCACTTGCGTTTCTTAAGCTTCTTTCCAAGCTTAGCCATTGGGGAATTCATATAGGGATCGCCGTAACGCTCAACTCGCTTGGCGTATGTGCCCTTACTCGTACTATACTTGCGCCGGAATTCATTGTCGGTCATCGAATTGTAATCCGATTTGACGCGTTTCGTTGTCGCTGAATCAGAGTCAGCCACTGTCAATGCCCGGCTAGATTCTGCGGGACGGGTATCACTCTTCTTGCTCTTGAACAGATCTGAGATTTTAATTGCACCATAAGCGATAAGTGCAGTTTTAGCAGCGCTTCGCCCGGCTACTTTTGCCGTATTCAGAGCGATATCTGTAACGGGAACTCCATACTCTCCATCGGTCAGGGTCTTGAAAGTGTTACTTAATTTGCCCAGCAATACAGCATGTCCGACCGCACTGATACCGCCAACAACAGCAGCGGCACCGAGAACTTTTCGCCCTCGATCGCTTTGAAGATTTTGCTTTACTTTTTTACCGGCGGCGACGATTTTGCGTCCAAGTTTAACACTAGCATTCGCATTCGCACGAACGAGTCCATGCCCCTTTGCAAACTGACCGTTACGCGGATCGTGATTGGGATTGAAGTGCATGAGATAGTTTGCATACTCCATTTTGAATTTTCACCTCAATTCACGAGTTTTTTAATCGCCAGAGAAAGCGTCAACGCAGATGTTGAAATCGCAAGAACGGACCCTGCGACCTCGAGGACCCGATCCAGATACTGCCGACCTTTCATCGCTTCTGCTTGCATCTTTTCGGTATAGAGTCGAGCATACTGATTCTCAAGTTGCATCCGATTGACCTGCTTGCGGAGCTCGTCGTCTTCGACCCCCGACAAATCAATGTCTATAGGTTCGACAGCTCTTTCGAGGCGTTTGTTGCGGATATTGCTTATCGTTTGGATGAGATTCTCAGAGGCTTTCGAAGCATTTATTGCAGATTCGGCGTCCTCTTGAACCCATCTGCTAGGGTCTATAAGATCTTCTTCGTCCTTGACCCGGTTGTCCTTCTTCTTGATAGCGTTCTTTTTTCGCTCTGATTCGAATCGTGCCTGACCAGCGGGGGTCAGCGTTCCATCTGGGTTTTGATATTTGCGTTTTCCAAATCGAAGCCCGACATGTTGAAACGGTCGGTCGCCGGAGCCTCGCGGATAGCGACCTGAATTCTCATTTCCTTCATGCATCAGGACTGCTCTCGGATCGCCGGTATAATCAAGTATCCCCATCGCCCTTTTCCTCCTTCCGTTTTTCTTTTTTAGCTTTGATAATGTCTTTCATTTTCATCCAGCCAGCCGTGAACAACGCGGACTCAATTGCTGCTTTTCCAGCATTGATCGTCAATCTTTTTGCACTCATGTTCATGGTGTCTAATCTATAAAACGGTCTCATGACTTCGAGATCTGGAGCCGGAAAATAGCCATATCGTGCCCCTATTACCATTTGGTGTCCGACTTGTCGGGCAAGAAATCTTGATCCGACATCCAACGCGGCTCCGATGACAGCACTCTTGATGACTTTCTTTCCTCGTTCGCTTGAGATGTTCTTCCCAATCGCTCGACCAAGTCCCTTCCATCCAGACTCGCCCGGCTTGTTATACTTATATGCTCGGCTGTCTTCTGATCGACCGGAAGAACCTCCATGCCCCTTTGCAAACTGACCGTTACGCGGATCGTGATTGGGATTGAAGTGCATGAGATAGTTTGCATACTCCATTTTGAATTTTCACCTCAATCATTTTTAGAATGTATGTTTCATGTTCTGCCAATCGATCATGTTGCGACGAATTTCGCCCATTGTAAGCTTGGAATATTTGATGTTCCCAAAATTATTCATGACATCGAACACAATCAACGGCATTTGAGCTTGGATAAAGGATCGCTTATCGTTGTCGTCAACGGTGGCGTTGTAACCCTTCTTTTCGAGCTTTTCCCGATATGCTTTCAACGTGCCCGCGTCCGGATCGAACCACGAGTTTGCGAACGTGTAATAACCCTCATTCCGAAGCTGCCGCATAGACATGTTGCTATACTTCTTGATGAGTTGTTCGGTAGTCTCTTTATACTGCCCGCCGTACCATTTCTTGTTAAACTCAGCGAGTCTGGTCGACATCCCGACTGGATCGTCTTTATACAGTTCGATAAATGTGTCCACGCGCTCTTTTTTGGATGGCGATACAAGGTCATTAACCGCTTGCATGTCCATCTTATACATTTCCTTCGCATTGTTCCGGTATTTAGTAAGGGCGGCGAAGAATCCGGCATAGTTCTTTTTATCAGCTTCCGTAGCCGAAACAAATAGTGAATCTCGACCTGTCAAATCTTGAGTAGGTGTCGATATCACTCGCTGCACCCATTCGCCCTTTTTTACACGAATGCCTTCATCGTCCATCGGTCGGAATGTGAAAAGCTTGAGTGGTTTGATATCTTTCGAACGTATTCCGTTAGACGCCATCAAACCGCTTTTCTTAAACGGCGACAATATCCTCTCTATAAATGGCGAGGTCGTTTTACTTGACGCTTTCGATTTCGTTGTGTTTCCGGGCTTGCGTTTGAAGAGTGAAAATCTTCCTGCCCTTGTGGAATTATCGGAAATGGTCTTCAGAAGAGACCCCTCATTACTGTTCCGGTTAAGCGAATATTCCCAGTTTGCCTTCTTCTCTGATTCGGAATGATCGGCTGGAGCCAACGGATACGGCGGACCATTACGTACACCCCGTTTTTGACCGAGAATGCCGTGATGCATAAGGTATGCTTCGCGATAGAGCTTCACGTTGGATCACCTGCTTCCGCTTGGGTATTAAGTCGCCATTCAAGCTCGGCAATGTTGGTTTTCATAGCATCTGCTACTGCGCCGACAGTCGGCGGATCAAAGAGCATGCGAACACTCAAGATGACATATGATTTGACCATTTGCGTTTTAAGGTCTTCTCCGATGAAATCATTCCACGTCGCGGTCTTATCACTAATAGCGAAACCGGTATCTGGACCGACACCAAGTTGAGTCAATTTTGAAAGGACGGTGTTGGTATGCAGGATGATGTCGTCGTCAAAACTCTGGTCATCTTCGGCGATTCCCCCAACACCCTTCTTAACAGAGGTTAGAATACTTTCGTTCATGTTTCGCTCCTTTCGTAAAAAGAAAAGAGACCGTGCAAACGCGCGGTCTCCGATTACGGGATGATGGATAAGATAAAAGCGAAAAGAGCGTGTTCTAGCCTCTCTTCTCATAAAAGCAGGTGTTTTTCTCGCGTATATGGGCTCTGTGGGACTCGAACCCACGACTCTCTGCTTATGAGGCAGATGCTCTAACCGGCTGCGCTAAAAGCCCATTATTTACTTCTTCCACGGACAGGTATCATTCGGTTTCCGTTCAAAGAATGTATTTTGATTGAGAATCCGTTCATCCCCGTAGTGTATGGCGTCGTGGGTTCGTTTGCAAGTGCTAATGAGATACTCCGGATTCAGGAGAATGTCCGAACGTTTGACAATGTCCTCTTTGAAAATTGGATTCATGTGGTGTACAAGGATCTTACCACGTATCACGTAGCCCGAACATCCAAGGTCCAGACCGTTGTCTCTAATAATCACTTGTCTCTTGACCTCGTCCCATTCCTTGGAATGATAGAAAACCTGATTTAACCATCTGTCAAATCCAAATGTGTCAACGCCTACGACACCGTTCAGTTGCAGATACTTGAATCGCTCGGCAAATGTCGGTAGCGCTAACAGTTCAGTGTACGTCCTAAGCATAGCGTTCTCCTAAAAGTGAAAAGAGAAAGCAGAGCGTTAGCCCTGCTCCTCCTTGTCTTTGACAACCGTGAACACAATAACCTCTTCGGGCTGATAGTTCTTGTCAAACACCCCTCTGATCTTATCCACTTTGTGCTTGAGTTTGAGTTTTGCCTCGGGATGTGCATCGAGATAAGCGGCAAGCGCCATACCTCCAACGAACAATCCCGTGACAATCATTCTAGCCTCGTGGATCGCCTGAATTGTCTTATACTTCATAATCTATTCCTCCTTAAAGATTTGTTTTGGGTTGTCATCCCATTAGACACGATGTAGAGTTCGCGAACAAAACATGCTGTCTAATGGAAGCTGTCCAAAAACCAACCAAAACATTTTGAAGGAGGAATGATTTATGAGTATCATGGACAACGCAAAGAAACTGGGGGACGTTATCGACGAGAACCTGCCGCACATCCTGACGGGTGTCGCATCAATTGGTGTGATTGCAACGGCGATCGAGGCATCAAAGGCGGTGTTGGCAGTCAAGGAGATCGACTCGGACAAGTCTGACGACAGAAAGGCTTCAGAAAAGTCCAAGACTATCGTTAAGAAGTTCATCCCGACTATCGTCACCGGTGCATTAACAATCGCGTGTATCGTGTCTTCGGACATTGTGCACACAAAGCGTTACACTTCGTTACTGGGGGCATTCGTGGTTGCAAAATCCGAAATCCCTAAGTACAAGCAGAAGCTCGAAGAAACGGTCGGCGTCGAAAAGGCGAAAGAGATCGAAAAGAAGGTAAAGGAAGATGTTGCTCCTGTTGCAGTCAAGGGTTTTGACGGCAAAGGAACGATCAACAGAACGACCAAGTACCACGTTGTTGATCTTGTTACCGGCTTTGAGTTCGAGGCATCTGTGGCGGGACTCTTGAGAGGCGAAACCGAGGTGGCGAAGGAGGTCGTTAGAACGTCACATTGTTCGCTGGAACAGTTCTACGACACGGTTACGGATTGTGCAGACGCACCGGAAATTGCAGGACGTATCTACTGGTCGCAGGATGGGCGCTACGAGAAGGACACTATGAACCTGAACATCAGTGCGGACGTTGATAAGGACGGTGAGGTCTACCTGACTATCGACTACGAATACAACACGAGATAACCGAAGTAAACCAATTGACAGCTTCATTGGATTAGGATAGGTTGGTTCTAAGGGATCTACATGGTCCCTTAGTTTTTGTTCTTTTTGGGTATTTGGGACGCCCCGTAGGTCGCAAGCGCCGCGGACATTGCAGTTATCACTGATTGTCTGGCAGTATATTTTGCCATGTCCTTGAGCGGCAATTTTGCGCCATGTAGGCGGTACAAACCATATTCGATGATTTTCTCGCCTGCTCCAATCGCGCCAGCTATTCCTGCTACACGGGCGATGTTCTTTCCTTTTGCAAATTGACCATTACGCGGATCGTGGTTGGGGTTGAAGTGCATCAACCAATCTTCGTAGTTCATTCTGTATCCTCCTCGTCTGTAAATCCAACATTATAGCTCGTCATTGCGGCGATTGCTTCTGCAAAGAGCTCTCTAGTATCCTTTTCAGCTTGGATTGCCTCAGTCTTGGCATGCAAAAGCTCGTTTTCCTTTTTGAGCTTCTCCATTTCGAGCTGCGTTTTCTGACATCCGAGTCGTAAGAAGTGAATTATCTCTGCGGAAGTGGCAGTACCGTCCAAAAGTCGCTCTTCAACACGGTCAACTGCCAACGCGATGAGCTGTTGTTCCCTCGCTTCGGGGGTTGTAGCCGGTCTGATCTTCTTAATTTCGCGATTACACTCACTCTTTTCTTTTTGTTTTCCCATACTATCAGCTCCTTTCTGTATGATTTTGAGTGAACTGGGATTACTTTTCGCATACTTTTCGGTGGATGTGTGAGAGAATTTGAAAGGAGAAAAGGCTGTACGGGATGACTTATTCTATGATGGAGGTACCCTGCATGAAAGGAGCGAACACACACCCACTGAAAAATATGTGAAAAGTAATTCTGGAATTTTACCCCCGGAGGATTTTTTGAG